>QWCO01000005.1_pt1 | contig 292011 bp, 260 predicted proteins | sample 1972611 | NCBI WGS metagenome assembly QWCO01 (sample SAMN09866706, study PRJNA288562) | Human oral metagenome isolate term1_saliva, whole genome shotgun sequencing... | reverse complement strand
GTTGATGAAGTACGAGGGAGTGGTTACTGCTCAGAAGCTAAAAGCTACTTTTCTAGGCATAGGAGTAATGGAAGATTCCTTGCTAAAAGTCTATGAGAATTTCAAAGAAGGCTTTGCCTTGATGGTAGAAAAAGGTGTTAGAAGTTACAGCACTCTTAACAAATATGAGAATGTATATACTCATTTGAGCGAGTTTATCCAGTATAAATACCGCAGAAGTGATATTTCTTTCAAAGAGCTTACAGAAGACTTTATCAACGATTTTGATTTCTATCTTAGAGTTAATAAAAGTCTTACTCACAACACAATATGGGTTTATATGATGCCCCTTTGTAAAATGGTAGAAATAGCCATAGACAAAGGAATTATCTATCGCAATCCTTTTAAGAATTATATAAATTCTATTGAGGAGAAAGATAGAGGCTATTTGCTTAGAGAGGAAGTAGAAACTCTTTTACAATATCACCCTAAGAGTGCTTCTGCTGAATTAGCACGAGACCTATTTGTTTTTAGTTGCTTTACAGGCTTCTCTTATATTGATATCAAACAACTTAAAAGAAGCCACTTACAATCGTTCTTTGACGGCAACAAATGGCTTATCAAACGCCGTCAGAAATCTGATGTGCCCTGTAATGTACGTCTGTTGGATATAGCCGAGAAAATTATTGAAAAATATGAAGGTACGACTCGTACAGAGGTATTGTTTCCTACACCCTCCAATGCTAATTGCAACCACCCAGATTTATGCTAAAATCACCAATGAGAAAATTAGCAAGGATATGGAAATTGCTGCCGAACGATTAAAAAACTTAAAGATAGGATAACTAACTAATTTCTTCTTAGAATTAAAATCCATTGATAACATTTCAAAAAGAGATGTGTCAATGGATTTTTTTGTTGCCTTACAGAAAGCTATCTCACAAAGATAAGAGTGTTATTAAGACTTACCTATTTTCCCTATTTTAACGTGAGTTCGACTTAAGCAGCAACTTTGTAAAATACGCAGATTATTACTATCTTTGCGGAAAATTATATTATTATGAACGAAAAAAGAAATATCAAGCAAAAAATTAATTTGTTTATAGGTACCATAGGAGCCTTTATAGGAGTGGCGGTATTTGTAGCCTATATTCCTCAAATTATGGCCAATATAGAGGGGCACAAAGCACAACCTTGGCAACCTTTGTTTGCGGCTGGGTCTTGTCTTATCTGGGTGGTGTATGGCTGGACAAAAGAGCCTAAGCCAGATTATATTCTTATCATTCCCAATTTGGTAGGGGTAGTTTTAGGATTCTTAACTTTTATTACTTCACTTTAAAGCAGTTGTATCATTTTCTCCGTGAAAATCCGTGGAATCTGTGGGAGAAAAAATCCGTTGTCCTGCGGGTAGTATTTTTTTGAAAAACCTTGCAGAAGCTAAACACAGACCTTTTATGGCACTCGAAACGAAACCAGCTCATTCCGACCTTTTACTTTTATATTTTTATTGTATTTCTAATGTAATAAAATTTTAATAATATATCCGATACATTACCAATTCTAATCACTATCTTTTCCAGCATTTACTAAGGTTGCGTTGATAAAGAATGCTCCTTTGGTGGCAATAGTCTGTTCGGGGGCTATAGGTTTTACAGGGGCAATGGCAGTATACCCACTTTCGGAAGCTCCTTTTACTACCTCCACTTTCTCAAAAGAGGTTTCTTTATCCGAAGTTTGGGTTACCAGAAAAATGTAGGATTTACCAGCATCCTCTACGATAGCCTCGTTAGGTACAGCAGGGGTCGTTTGTTTGTCAAGACTGATAACCCCTGTTACATTCATTCCATTGATGAGCCCTTGTTTGTCACCCTCTACGTGGCAATGTACAATGATGCTTTTGCTTTCGTTTTCAAACGAAGCCGCAATGTTATACACTTGGGCATCATATTCGCGAGAGGTGTTATTGGTAGGGTTGAAGTGCACTTGTTGTCCTACCTTAATGTAAGGCAAGTCACGCTCATACACTTGCAAGTGCAGGTGTAGCGAACTGTTGTCGATGATTTCCACAATAGGGGTGGAGGCATCTATATAAGCCCCTTTGTTAGTATATACCGCACTGATATTCCCACTAATAGGAGCCACTATCGCCAAAGTAGATTGCATTCCCTTATCGGTGAGTGTTTGAGGGTTTAAGCCCATTAGGCGTATTTGTTTTTCAAGCGAAGCTTTTTCGGTACGGAGAGTGCGTAGCTGAGTAGTAGCGGCTTGTAGGTTCTTACCAGTACCAGCATTCCCTTCATAGAGGGTTTGCTGACGGTCAAGTTCTTGTTTAGCAAGTTCTATCTGACCATTAACGGTGAGCAAGCGCTGTTGTTGTTGCAAGAATTCTGGGTTAGAAACGGTAGCGATTACTTGCCCTTTTTGCACATAACTGCCTATCTCTACCTTTACGCTCTTGATAATCCCCGCATATACAGTCGATACCTTCGCGTGATGGTCGGCAGGCACGCTCAGTATTCCATTGGCTTTGAGGGTAGCGGCAAGAGCTTTTTCTTCTATATGTCCCAAACGAATATCTACAGTTTGGATTTGAGCTTGGGTAAGGGTGGTGAGGTTGCCTCCTTCTTCGTGGTGTTCTTCGCGCTCTTCGAGCTTTTGATTATTGGTAGTTGTAGGAGTGCCATTGCAGGCTGATAGACTAATTCCTATAAGGATAAAAGCGATTTTTATACCATATTTTTTCATTTGTTTTACTGGTTTAAAAGGGATTGTATTTCTATTACTTTTTGATTAAGCGCCTCGATACTCTCAAGGTATGCCAAGCGGATATCTACGGCTGTCTGTAGGGTGTAAAGGTACTCCACATAGCTTATTTCACCTGCGCTATACCCTAACTGATTGGCTCGGATAATGCGCTCGGCTTCAGGTAGCGCTTCTTGTTTGTAAAACTGATATTTTTGCAAATTCAGTTGGTATTCCTCTTGCAGATTTATCCATTGAGTTTTAAGTTGTTTTTCTGTTTGTTGAGCTGCTTCTATAGCTGCTTCTTTCTGATATTTATAAGCTTTCACCTTGGCACGGGTAGCGGTAAAAATAGGAACTGAAAGCCCTATGGTGGCAAAGTGAAAACGTTTACTTCTATCAGTATAGGTCTCTACCCCTCCAATGGTTTGCATTCCTATAAGAGACTGATTGGTATAGCCCAATGTAAGGTCGGGCAGGGCTTGGGCACGCTCTAGACGTTTGTTGTGCTCAGCTATGTTTGCTTCTTGATAGCTGAGTTGTACCAAAGGGTGCTGAGAGAGTTGTACATCCGAAGGCTCACTGAGTAACAAAGGCTCATACACGGGCGACTTGGTAATGGTAAATGCTTCTTCTGTTTGCATTAACGTACGCAAGTTGCGATAGGTAGCTTGTTGTATAGTTTTGTTCTGTTGAAGTAACAAACTTATTTCTCCTTTCTTCACTTGGGCAGTGTTAATATCTATCTTCTTGGTATCCCCTGCTTTATAGCGTACTTCAGCAATGCGAATAAAATTATTGTAGAGACTATCAAGCTGCAAGAGCTGTTCCTCTTTAAAAGTCAAATATTGCAATTGCTGATATGCGTTGCGCACTTGCCGCTTCAGTTCATTCTGCTGAAGGGCTAATTGCCCTTGTTGTAATTGTGTCTCTGCTTGATAGAGCTTTTTGCGAGCAGCAAATACTGTAGGCAAAGGAATAGATTGTGATACACCTACTGAAAGGTCTTTTTCAGCACTGCTGTACTGCCCGTATTGCCCTGTAAAGTCTGTTTTAGCCAATTCAAAAGAGGTTCGCTCTTTAGCACTTGCTCCTTGTAGCTTGAGTTGTGCTGCCTTAATCACTCCATTGTTCTTAAGGGCTATTTGCTCTATTTCTTGTAGCGAGTAAGACTGCTGAGCGTGTAACGCTATAGGACTGATAAGCAATAAGGCTATCGTGAGTACTTTAGCTGAAGGACGGCGCCAAGAAAAGGTACTATTGAAAGCGATGTAAAGCAACGGAAGCACGAAGAGGGTGAGGAAGGTAGCCGATACTACCCCCCCAATAACCACTGTAGCTAAGGGGCGTTGTACATCTGCTCCTGCTCCTTGACTGAGTGCCATAGGTAGGAAACCTAAGCTCGCCACCATAGCCGTCATTAGCACAGGGCGTAAACGCATTTCAGTACCCGTAATCACGCGATGCAAAAGGTTGGTCATTCCTTCTTTTTTCAGCTGGTTGAAAGTGCCAATAAGCACTATACCGTTGAGCACTGCTACCCCAAAGAGCGCGATAAAACCAATACCTGCACTAATACTAAAAGGCATTCCCCGAAGAAGCAAGGCAAATACGCCCCCAATGGCACTCATCGGGATAGCGCTAAAGATGAGCAATGATTGTTTTATAGAGTGGAAAGCAAGGTATAACAAGAAAAATATTAAAAGTAGGGCTACAGGCACGGCTATGAGCAGTCGGTCGGTGGCTTGTTGTAGGTTCTCAAACTGACCGCCATAGGTAAAGTAATAGCCCGTAGGGAGCTTTACGCCCTTTAATTTTTGTTCTATATCACTCACCACACTCTGCACATCGCGCCCTTGCACGTTGAAGCCAATGACGATACGGCGCTTGCCTGCTTCACGGCTTACTTGTGCGGGGCCTAATTCATATTTGATAGTGGCCAATTGGCTCATCGGCACCTGCCCATTTTCGGTAGCTACCATCATATGCTGTACATCGTCAATTCCGGTACGATGGAGGCTATCGAGGCGTACCACAAGGTCGAACTTTCGTTCGTTCTCGAAGACAACCCCAGCCTTCTTACCAGCAAAGGCGGTACTGAGTACCTCATTGACCTCTTGCACCGAAAGTCCGTAGTTGGCCAAACGCACACGGTCGTAAGTAACATTGATTTGCGGAAGTCCGCTTACTTTTTCGACCTGTGGGGCGGTAGCACCTTCTGTTTTCTGGATAAGTTGGCTTACTCTTTGGGCGTAGTGGGCGAGGGTATCCATGTTTTCTCCAAAGATTTTTATCGTTACATCCTGTCTGACACCTGTCATCAATTCGTTGAAACGCATTTGTATAGGCTGGTTTTTCTCAAAAAAGACCCCAGGAATATCCTTGAGCCGCTCAATGATGGCATCTCCTAATTCCTCATAGGAGCGACCACTTTTCCATTGGTCTTGGCTCTTGAGTACGATCACAATATCGGAGGCTTCCAGCGGCATAGGGTCGGTAGGTATTTCGGCAGAACCTGTTTTGCTTATCACCATTTTCACCTCATCGAACTCACGAATCAGGCGAGAGGCCTGCATGGAAGTCTCCAAGCTCTGCTTCAGGGAAGTGCCCGGTGGCAGAATACATTCAAAAACAAAATCGCCTTCTTGTAGTTGTGGAATAAACTCACCTCCCATACGGCTGAAAATGCCTACCGCAAGAACGAACAGTACCACGGTACTGCCTATTATCCATCCCCTAAGGCGGATAGAACGGACAAAGAGCGGTTGGTAGTGACGGTAGAGCCAGCTTATCATTCGCTCGGCAAAACTGCGCTTGTCACTTACTGTTTTAGGTAGGAGCAAAGCGCTCATGGCAGGGATATAAGTCAGGGAAAGGATCAGGGCACCCAAAATAGCAAAGACGACGGTTTGTGCCATAGGGCGGAACATCTTGCCCTCTACTCCTACCAAGGTAAGAATGGGAATATACACCATCAGGATGATAATCTCTCCGAAGGCGGCACTACTGCGTATTTTGGAAGCGGAATGGAATACCTCCTCATCCATTTGTGCTTGGGTAAGTCGTTGGTGGTTCTTTCGGATCGCCAAGTGGTGCATCACTGCTTCTACCACGATAACCGATCCATCTACGATAATTCCGAAATCTATCGCTCCCAAGCTCATCAGGTTGGCACTTACCCCAAAGAGGTTCATCATTCCTAAGGCAAAGAGCAAGGAGAGCGGAATGGCCGTGGCAACAATCAGTCCTGCTCTCAAGTTGCCTAAGAAGAGTACCAAAACGAAGATGACAATCAGCGCCCCCTCTAAGAGGTTTTTCTCTACCGTGTGAATAGCGCGTTGCACTAGGTCGGTGCGGTCTAAGAAAGGTTCTATTACTACATCGTCAGGCAAGGATTGTTGTATAGTGGGTAGTTTTTCTTTAATACGGCTAACTACCTCGTGGCTGTTTTCACCTTTGAGCATCATCACCACGCCCCCAACGGCTTCTACTTCGCCATTGTAGGTAAGAGCTCCATAACGAATGGCACTCCCTAAGCGTACTTCAGCCACATCTTTGATAAAGAGGGGAGGGGTGTGCTTGCCTACGGCTATATTGCCTATGTCTTCAAGGGAGCGAGCCATGCCTATTCCTCGGATAAAGTAGGCATTGGGGCGCTTGTCGATATAGGCACCTCCTGTATTTTGGTTGTTCTGCTCCAAAGCAGTGAAAATATCACTGACACTCACCCCCATGGCACGGAGGCGATCGGGGTCTATAACCACCTCATACTGCTTGAGTTCGCCTCCAAAGCTGTTGATTTCGGCTATTCCTTTGGTACCATAGAGTTGGCGAGCCACGATCCAGTCCTGCATGGTGCGGAGGTCTTTGGCGGAATATTTGTTTTTGCTCTGTTCCGTAGGGCGAATGATATACTGATATACCTCCCCCAGTCCGGTACTCACGGGTGAGAGTTCGGGCGAGCCTATGCCTTGAGGGATTTGCTCCTGTGCCTCCTTGAGCTTTTCATTGACTAGCTGGCGGGCAAAGTAGATGTCCGTATCCTCGCTAAAGACGGCTGTGATGACCGAGAGGCCAAAGCGGGAAATACTGCGTGTTTCCTCCAGCCCAGGAATATCGGCGATGGCTTGCTCAATAGGAAAAGTAACCAGTTGCTCTACCTCTTGTGAGGCCAAAGTAGGGGTAGAGGTGATGATTTGTACTTGGTTGTTAGTAATATCTGGAACGGCATCAATGGGGAGCCTTGTAGCACTCCATACGCCCCAAAAAATAAGCATAAGGGTCATGAATCCTACAAATAGCTTATTTTTGATGCTAAATAGTATGATTTTGTCTAACATTTCTAATAAGAATTAATGATTAGTTAATGACTAATGATGGGTGAGATGACTAATGAACAATCACTTGAGATGAAGAAAGAAAAGACTATATCTTAGGAGGAGTCCAGATATTCCCATAGTAGTTCGAAGACCATACGGCTGAAGACTCCTCACCTTCAAGCATATCCGTACAAGGCAGCCCAGTGAGTGCCAACAGATATAAGCTAAGTATGAAGGTGAAAAATCTCATATTGGGACCGAAGATACATTTTTTTTTCAATCTGACAAAATTTTTTGATTTTGTCGCATTCTACTACATAATTAAAAATAACACATCTGACACATTACTAGCTCCACGCAGACGTGCGTTGCTGCACGTCTGCGGGTGCAAAGGTAATTTTTTTTGGTTATATTGTCAAGATGTTGTACCTTTGCACCTAGAAGTTACTGAGAAAATAGGTATAATCAAATGAAATAAGAGCTATTACTAAATCATTACCTAATCTTCTTGTAATTCCTGTATCTTCTTTATTTAAAATAGATTATAAAAGTAGTTTCAATTTTCACTCAAAATCAAATTACTTCTCTCTGATTTTTTATTTTTCACTCATCAATTTGGTGGGATTTTTAGTATTTTTGCCAAATGAAAGAGAAAATAGAGCAGCTAACAAAAGAACTAAACCAACATAATTACAATTACTATATACTTGATAATCCAACAATTACAGATTTTGAATTTGATGAAAAATTGAAAGAGCTTCAAGATTTGGAAAAACAATATCCTCAGTGGGCGAATCCCAATTCTCCTACGCAGAGGGTCGGTGGAGGAATTACTAAAAATTTTCCAACGATACAACATCAGTTTAGGATGTATTCTCTTGATAACTCTTACGATTTCAATGACTTAGAGGAATGGGAAAAACGTATTACCAAAACCATTGATGAACCTATAGAATTCGTTGCCGAACTGAAATATGACGGAGCCTCTATTTCTATTCTTTACGAAAATGGCATGCTCAATAAAGCCGTTACACGAGGAGATGGCTTCCAAGGTGATGAAATCACAACTAATATTAGGACAATTTCGGATATTCCACTAATGCTTCACGGAGATTATCCCCATCGATTTTTCATCCGTGGAGAGATTTACTTAAATAAAAATAAATTCAATGAAATCAATACTTTAAGACAAGAAGAAGGACTTGACCCCTTTATGAATCCAAGGAATACTGCTAGTGGAAGTCTCAAATTACAAGACTCCTATGAGGTGAGAAAGCGTGGGCTATCAGCAGTTTTATACCAATATGTCGCCGAGGAATATCCTGCTGAAACCCATTGGGAACTTTTAGCAAAGGCTAAAAAATGGGGATTCAAAGTATCCGAAGACCAAGCAAAAATATGCAAAAATCTCGATGAAGTAAAGTATTTTATTGATTATTGGGAGAAGGAAAGATACAATCTTCCTTTTGAAATTGATGGGATTGTAATTAAGGTGAATTCTATCAAACACCAAAAAATATTGGGCTATACAGCAAAATCACCACGATGGGCAATAGCCTATAAATTTAAAGCTGAAAAAGTTGAAACAGAACTACTTAGTATCTCATACCAAGTTGGAAGAACTGGTGCTATAACTCCCGTTGCCAACCTAAAACCTGTTCTTTTGGCAGGAACAATAGTAAAAAGAGCATCTCTCCATAATGAAGATATTATCAAGAAATTAGATCTACACCACGGAGATTTTGTATATATAGAAAAAGGTGGAGAAATTATCCCAAAAATCGTAGGAGTAAATATCCAAAAACGAAACCTACTCCAAGAGCCTTTAGAGTATATCATTAACTGTCCTGAATGTGGAACCCGCCTTATCAAGGAAGAAAATCAAGCTGTCCATTTCTGTCCAAATGATACTCATTGTCCTCCACAGGTAATTGGAAAAATAATCCATTTCGTGTCGCGTAAAGCTATGAATATCGATAGTTTAGGTAGCGAAACCATAGAACAACTCTATAAAGAAAATCTAATAAAAACACCTGCCGACCTATATACGCTCACTAAAAAGCAATTAGCCCGATTGGAGCGAATGGGTGAAAAATCGGCTCAAAATATCATCAATGGAATCGAAAATTCTAAAAAAATACCTTTTGAAAAAGTATTATTTGGGATAAGTATCAAACATATTGGTGAAACTATTGCCAAAAAATTGGTGAAAAATTTCCCAAATATTGAGGCTCTACAGAATGCATCCCTGGAAGAACTCGTACAAACAGAAGATATTGGCATAAAAATAGCCGAAAGTATCAAAGATTTCTTTGACAATAAAGAAAATATTGATATGATTGAGCAACTAAAATCTCACGGTGTTCAATTTGAGAAAAAACAAAACGACATCGAATTGTTGAGTAATTCTTTAGATGGAAAAACATTTCTATTCACTGGAAAATTAACACTTTTCACAAGGGAAAAAGCTGAAGAAATGGTAGAGAAACACGGAGGTAAAAATATTTCTGCTGTATCTAAGAATCTAAATTATCTTGTTGTAGGTGAAAAGGCAGGTAGTAAACTAAAAAAAGCCCAAGATATTGGTACAATTATAATTTTAGACGAACAACAATTCTTGGATTTAATTAGTGAGTAAAAAAATAGAGGCTATACAAAAACGCCTCTATTTTAATTATTTTTTCATTAATTCTATTGTCTTCATTGGATCTTCCGAAGAAAATACGGCATTACCAGCTACTAGGCAATCCGCTCCTGCATCAAATAAACGAGGAGCATTTTCTACATTAACTCCACCATCAACTTGGATAAGTGCCGAAGCATCTTTGGATAAAATCAACTCCTTTAATCGAGCAATCTTATTATATGTATTCTCTATAAATTTCTGTCCGCCAAATCCTGGATTAACACTCATTAGAAGTACCAAATCCACATCTTTTATAATATCTTCAAGTACCGATACTGGTGTTGAAGGGTTGAGAACTACACCCGCCTTCGCTCCTTTGGATTGTATTAATTTTATCATTCTATGTAAATGGATACATGCCTCATAATGTACCGAAACATAATCTGCACCTTGATTAATGAACTCTTCTACATACTTCTCTGGTTCTACAATCATCAAATGCACATCATTGATTTTCTTAGAATGCTCTTTAATAGTCTTCATTATGGGGAAACCGAATGAAATATTCGGAACAAAACGCCCGTCCATCACATCAATATGCAACCAATCTGCCTGAGACTGATTTAGCATATCTATATCTCGTTGTAAATTCCCAAAATCTGCCGATAGCAGTGAGGGAGCAATTAATTTTGGACTCATTTTTTTTTCTTTTATTTGAAAAACTTTCTCACAACACCCCAAAAAAGATTCATTATTTTTCTTTTTTTACTTCTGGAAATCTAGCCTCCGTCAAGTCCTTAGAAATAGCAGACATTTCAAATTTCAACTTACCAGAAAGTGTTTCAATAACAACACCATCTTCTTGAATCTGAGCCACTCTCCCATGAAGCCCCGAAGTAAGCACCACTCTACTTCCTATTTTTAGAGATTCTTGGAATTTTTTCTCCTGTTTTTGTTTTTTCATTTGTGGACGAATCGTTGCAAAATAAATAAATGCAATAAATACCACAATCATTATAATCATCTGTAATCCTCCACCTTGTGGAGATATTTGTAAAAGTTTTAACATTTTTTATTCTTTTAAGGTTTTACATTCGCTGTGAAAGTCAAAATAATTGGAGATTTATCCACATTAGCATATACCTCCGCTTGTTTATGTTGCATACCTTCAAAATTTTCAGAATTGAATTTCAGTTTCACACTTCCTTTTTTACCTGGTAAAATTGGTTCTTGAGAATATTCTGAGGCTGTACACCCACAACCAGGTATCACATTTGATATCACCAAAGGATTATCCCCTATATTCGTAATTTCATAGACATACTCCACGCTCTCTCCTTTTTTCACATCTCCGAAATCGTGAGCATTCGTAGAAAGAGCAACGGAAGTAAGTGGCTTTGCTTGTGCTTCAGCAACCAAATCTTCTTTCGTTTCTACTCTCGATTCTTCAATAAGCTGTTCATCAGTCTCCGTTTTCTTACAAGACTGAAATAATGTACAAAAAAATACAACTGCAAAAAAAACTTTTTTCATAGATTTTAAGTTCTATTAATATCTCTCGAATATTTATCTAAAACTCCATTTACGAAAATGTTAGACTTATTTGTAGAGAATGTTTTTGCTATCTCAATATACTCATTCACTATAATTTTCAATGGAGTGAATGGGAAATTATCTAATTCTGTAATCGCCAAAACCAATATCACTTTATCCATCGTAGATACCCTACTAATATCCCAATTTTCCAATCGTTCCTTAATCTTTTCTTCCGTTGATTCAATATTTTTCAAACTATCTCTCAATAATTTTGATGCAAAACTCCTATCCTCCTCATTTTTAATAACTCTGATAAGTCTATCGCTTGATTCTTCCTCCTTCAACATACCTATCGTTTTCTGCACCATGGTATTAGAAATATGTATATCATCCGCCCAAAAAAGTTCCTTATCCTCTACATATTGATGAAATGACTCATTCTCTGCCACATATTTTAAGAAAAGTTTTGCAATAAATTTTTGAGCTCCATCAAAAGAATAATCATCAGAATTCATATAATCGTTATATCTCTTCCCTGTTATTATCTTTTGATATGTTTTCCTCAAAAACTCATTATCTATATCCCACTTCAACTCAGTATGAAGACTTGTAAACTGTAATCGCTCCACATTTTCTTCCAATTTATTAATAACTTGATTATCAACAAATTTCCTATTCGGATTAATATGTTTTTCAGCAATGATATATCTATTTCTATCATTCTCTATCTGTCTTTCTGCCACCTCCTTTAAGGCGATAATAAAATTCAACTGATAGATATAGAGATAATAAATTTTCTCTATTTCAGAGAACATATTTTGCTCCAAAACATCTACTTTTATCGGATTTTGATAATACGCATATACAGCCTGCGTTACCTTTTCTCTAATTTGTCGTCTACCTAACATTCAAAGAACTATTTTAATGGATGCAAAGATAAGTTTTTTTTCTCTAATCTTGCGAATATAGCCTTATCTTTTTGTCATTTTTTATCATTTCTGCTTGGTTTTTACATACTATTCTTCCATTCTATAGTAAAATTTATGAAATCTTCCACCGATAGTTCTTCTGCTCTTTTATCCATAAATTGATGACTTTTAACATTTTCAGGAATATTTAAAACCTTCAAAGCATTACTTAGTTTTTTTCTTCTTTGATTAAATCCTGCTTTTACTATTTGCTTGAACAAAGTTTCATTTCCTTCCAGTCCTTTTTTAGGGTTTCTCATCAATGAAATAACTCCGGATTTCACTTTTGGAGGTGGATTGAATACATTTTCATTCACTGTAAAAAGATACTCTACATCATAATAAGCTTGTATCAGTACAGACAAAATCCCATAATCCTTCGTCCTCGGTACGGCGGCAGTTCGCTCAGCTACTTCCTTTTGAAACATTCCTACCATTTCGGGAATTTGTTGATAATTTTCAATAATATGAAAAAGAATCTGAGATGAAATATTATAAGGGAAATTTCCTATAACCGCTACCTGCTCATTAGTAAATTTTTCCGAAAAATCAAGTTTCAAAAAGTCTCCTGTAAAGTGCTTCTCCCTAAGTTTTAGATAATGATTTTTCAGATACTCAATAGACTCTGTATCTATTTCTGCTACAAATACTTCCATATCTTCTTTCTCTAAAAGATATTTCGTAAGAACTCCCATTCCTGTACCTACTTCCAATATCTTTTGATAGGCTTCAAAATGGAGTCCATATGCTATCTTTCGGGCAATATTTTCATCCGTTAGAAAATGTTGTCCGAGATGTTTTTTTGCTTTTACACTCATTTTTTATTAAATTTCGGCAAATGTAAGATTTTTATTAAAAAACACTATTCTTTAAATATGGATATTGTAAGAACTTATTTACTACCTTATGAAAAAAAACGACAATATTAAATATAAATAACTAATATATAGTATTTTATAAAAATACAAAACTACTCATACGCTTCAGTAAATAAAATTTATGATTTAATTAACATCGTTTTTTGATTCAAAACTTTCATCTTCTGAAGATTTTTTTTAACTTAGCGAAAATTTTTGATTAATGGGAAATACATTAGATGATTTCAACAAAAAAAGATTGCGTTCTAGCAATATTACCGTAATAGTTTCTATTGCGTTGGTGCTTTTTTTATTAGGTTTGATTGGTTTAATTTTGATTAATGCCCAAAAATATTCAGATTATATTAAAGAACAATTAGTTATAAACGCTTATTTTGACGAAAATTACAATCCGAAAGACTCTCTAAAAATTGAACAAACTGAGCGTAAGGCGTTTGAGAAAATTAAAACTTTGACACCTGTAAAAAAGGTGAAATATATTAGCCGTGAAGAGGCAGCGAAGGAGGCAAAGCGAGATTTAGGAGTGGATTCCGATGCTCTTTTTGAGGAAAATATTTTTCCTTCGTCTGTAGAAGTTACACTATATCCTGAATATATCGACCCCGCAAAAATCAATGAAGCAATAAAGCAAATAGAATCCGTACCATCGGTAGTTGAAGTAAAAAATAACAATACGCTGATGGTTGATGTATATAACAACTTGAACAGAATTTTGAGATGGATTTTAGGTTTTTCAGTGCTATTTCTAGTACTAGCAGTGGTTCTCATCAATAATTCTATTCGTCTAAAAATATTCTCTAAACGGTTCATTATCAAAACAATGCAGCTCGTAGGCGCTAAGAGAAGATTTATCCTAAAACCTTTCATAATAGAAGCAATGATTTTAGGTATCATAGGAGCCTTTATTGGTCTTATTGCTTTATTTGGTGTATGGTATTATTTCACATTAGAAATCAAACAAGATTTTATGCAGGACAATACTCAATACCTATACCTCGTATTACTTATCATTGGTGTTGGGGTATTTATCACCGTCCTTAGTACAATTATTGCTACTTGGAGATTCTTGAAAACAAGTGTTGATGAACTATACTACAACTAAAATTTTCTCCTATGGAAAAAGAAAAAAACACTTTTTATTTCGGTAAAGAAAATTACAAATTGATGCTCATCGGGATTGGAATCATTATTTTAGGATTTCTATTAATGATGGGATACGATGCTAACACCAAACCAGATGGAACCTTCTCTCCTAATTATTGGAATGATGATATTTTCTCCATACGGAGAATACGAATGGCTCCTCTGTTTGTAGTAGTAGGATTTGTAGTAGAAATATATGCAATATTAAAGAGAAAGACATAACTGAATTTGTTCGTATAAAACACTCCTATTTTAGGAGTGTTTTTTTTTGGATAAAATATTATACGAACATACTAAATTACTAAACATTGATATATAATAAAAATGGAAAATTTGGTTTCTAAAGGAATTATATATAAAACTATTTTATAAAAAACAGCACTTATTTTTCTAAATTATTAACAAATAAACGATTATTAATATTTTGATATTTTTTCTGATACTTTTTTATTAATTTTATTTTAAAATATTTTTCAGTGTTCAGAAAAAAACTATTAAATTTGTATAAAAATAAACAATCACTATAATGGAAAAGATTTTAATAACAGGTGCATTAGGACAAATCGGTACCGAACTCACCCAAAGATTAGTAAATCTATTCGGTAAAGAGAATGTAATTGCCTTGGATATCAAAGATAATCCTACAACCTCCGCGGGATTCTACGAAAAGGTTGATATAGCAAATACCGAACTTATTAGCCAAATCATTGATAAATATCAAATTACTATCGTCTATCATTTAGCATCTCTACTATCTGGCACTTCAGAAAAAAATCCTCAACTTGCTTGGAAACTAAACATTGAACCTCTACTCTATTTCTTGGAGTTGGCAAAAGAAAGAAAAATCAACAAATTATTTTGGCCAAGTTCTATCGCTGTCTTTGGGAAAGGAATTCCTAAACACGATGTGGGACAAGAAGTCGTACTGAATCCTACCACCGTATACGGTATCTCCAAATTAGCAGGAGAAAGATGGTGCGAATATTACCACGAAAAATATGGAGTAGATGTGAGAAGTATCCGCTACCCTGGTATTATCTCTTGGAAAACACCAGCAGGAGGCGGTACTACCGATTACGCAGTAGAAATCTTCTACAAGGCTGTAGAAGATGGAAAATATACTAGTTTCATTTCTGAAAACTCAGCACTACCTATGCTATATATAGAAGATGCCATCAATGCTACTATCCAGCTGATGGATGCCCCAAAAGAACAAATAACTGTTCGTTCTTCTTATAATTTGGGAGGGTTAAGCTTTACTCCAAAACAACTTTCTGACGAAATTAAAAAGATTATCACTAATTTTGAAATAACTTACGAGCCTGATTTTCGACAAGCTATTGCAGACTCTTGGCCTGCATCTATTGATGATTCTATCGCCAAAAAAGATTGGGGTCTAACCTATGAATTCGGTATCGGGGAAATGTCTGAGGATATGATAAAAAATCTCCGAGTAAAATTAGCAAAATAGTATAAAAAATGTTTGGAATTTAAATTCCAAACATTTTGTCTATTTCATCCAATTTCGTATTACTTCCAAAGTCTTATCTATCTCTGTCTGCTTTATTGCAGAAGAAATAAACCAAGTCTCGTAACCACTTGGTGGAAGATAAATTCCATTGGAAAGTAAATAATGGAAAAACTCATTAAATTGTTTGTGATTTGCCTTTTTAGCATCTTCGAAATTAGAAACTTTTTCTACTCCAAAGAAAATAGACATCATAGAACCTTTTCTATTAATCACATTTTGTAGGCCTTTTTCAGCGAATATTTTTTCAATTTCTTGGGATAGCGTTTCCGTAGTTTTGTCTATATTTTTATAAAAATCAACATCTCTTTGGATAATTTGTAAGGTCGTCAGTCCCGCTCTCATGGCCAAAGGATTCCCACTAAGGGTTCCTGCTTGATACACAGACCCTTTTGGGGCAAGACAATCCATAATCTCATTCCTACCGGCAAATGCTCCTACCGGCATACCACCACCAATTACTTTCCCATAGGTTACCAAATCTGCCTTTACTCCAAAACGCTCTTGAGCTCCACCAAAGGCTTGTCGGAAGCCTGTCATTACCTCATCAAATATGAGCAAAGTACCATTTTCATCGCAAAGTTTTCTTAATTCTTGTAAGAAATTATTTTCCGGAAGCACGCATCCCATATTTCCGGCAATAGGTTCTATGATTACTCCTGCTATTTCGTTTTTATTTTGTTCAAAAATAAATTTTACCTTCTCTAAATCATTATATCCTACCAGCAAGGTATCCTTGGCTGTACCTCGAGTAACTCCTGGTGAATTTGGGTTACCAAAGGTAGCAGCACCACTCCCCGCCTCTATCAGAAATGAGTCGGAATGCCCATGATAGCACCCTTCAAATTTGATAATTTTTTCTCTTCCCGTATATCCACGAGCCAATCGAATAGCACTCATACACGCCTCTGTACCTGATGATACCATACGAATCTGGTCTATATTTGGAACATTTTTCACTATTAAAGAGGCTATTTCCGTTTCCAACTCGGTAGGTGTTCCATAGGAGAAACCCTTTTCAGCTTGTTTTTGGACGGCCTCCAAAACTTCTGGATGGGTATGCCCCAAGATAGCAGGTCCCCACGAGTTAATATAATCTATGTATGTTCTATCGTCTGCGTCTGTGAGATAGGCTCCCTTAGCTGATTTCATAAAAATTGGCACGCCTCCCACAGATTTAAAAGCCCTCACAGGAGAATTCACCCCCCCCGGAATGTATTTTTTTGCTTCTTCAAACAAAGCAGAACTTCTTTGGTATAACATTTTGTTTATTTTTTAATGATATTTCTAATTTTATTTTCTTATTACAATTGAATAATTTGCCCTACTCGTGGTGTTTCACCATCTTTCATATAATTTTTCTTAAAAAGTCTATTCATTTGTATTGCAAATTTTTGAGAAATGCTATGCATCGTATCTCCCTCTCGTACCACATAAGTTTTCACAAGAGCTCGTGAAGCTTTTTTGTCTAAAAAAATAATATCGTTTGCAGATAGATTTTCTTGAGATAAATCATTGTATTTCAATAATTTTTCTTTACTTATATCAAATTTTTTAGCAATGAAATCAATATTTGTACTTACTGGTATTATGATATATCTCAACTGTCTATTTGGGTGAGTTTTGATTAAAATATTGCTAAGTAATTTAGTAACATCTTCTTTCGGCGAAGAGTCAGAAACAACCTTGATTCCATCCCTATCGTTGGTATTTTTGTCGGCTACTTCTCCTTTATTCAATGTAGATGGATTCGTAGACTCTTTGAGGTTTGCTATATCATAATGAGGAAAAATTTTCTTTATCGTAGCATATACATCTTTAGCACTTGCAGTGATATTATCAAACTCATAGAGCTTGTATTTTTCTATTTTACTGATGAGTATTTCTGCATATTTTTTGTTGGTAGCATATCCTGCTTTCTTCAACCCATAAGCCCATGCCTTATAGTCTTTTATATCAAAGGTAAAAAGATTTTTGTAGTATGGACGAAATACTAGAAATTTAGAATGATCTTCGTAGGATTGTCGTGGACTATCATACACTCGGAAACACTCGTTAGGAGCATCGTCGGTATGTTTCATTGTTTTTCCGAACCAATTTTCTTTACATTTTATCCCGAAATGGTTATTTCCCTCTTTTGCCAATCGCGACTGCCCACCTCCCGTCTCCAAAAGTCCTTGTGCTAAGGTAATAGAAGCTGGTATTTTGTATTTCTCCATTTCCTCCACAGCATATAGTGCAAAATTTTCTATATATTGCTCATCGGTAGTCCAAGTTTGAGCCTTAAATTTTGTAGCTCCTAAAACCAGCAGACACAAAAAATATTTTTTCATAATTTTTTACTTTTTGTTTATTGTATTTTTTAGCCTCACAATCATTCTACATCAATTTTAAGTAGTGTTTTTCCTCTCTCTGCGAGATAGTGATTTGCTCCAATAATTCCTTGTAATCCCCCTGTATGGAAAGCCAACACACGCGTTTTTTCTGGAAAAAAGCCTTCCTCCACAAGAGAAAATAACTTTCGGAGCATTTTACCAACATAAATAGGATCTGCTGGTATATGATATTTTTCAAAAAAAGTATTCAAAAAATGAATATTCTCATCTGAAATTTTACCATATTTACCATCGTGAGCCTCAAATAATTGAAAATTTTCCTTACCACTAAGCTCCACTATTGTCTCATATATAGAGGTATCATTCACGACCTTAAATCCCAATATTTTCTGATATGGATCTGCAAATTTGGATATTCCAGCCAATGTTCCTCCCGTCCCCACAGCAGTGCAAAGATAATCAAAAGTTTTGGTTTCATTACTGAGCATATGTTGGATGCCCTCCACTGCAAGTGGATTGGTGCCCCCTTCTGGAATAATTAAAGCCTTGGGAAACTCCTCCAAAAGCACCTTACTAAGGGTATTTTTATCTCTATAAGCCTCTCGACTCACAAACCGAAAGCTCATCCCATCTTGATAAGCCTTCATAAGGGTATAATTCTCTTGCCATTTATCTTGTAATTCCTCTCCTCTGATGATACCTATCGTAGGAATCCCTAGGTCTCTTCCCAAAGATGCCACCGCCGAGATATGATTAGAATAAGCCCCTCCAAAGGTGATTAACATCGGTTGAGAAACACTTTTAGCAAGATAATTTTTCACATTATAAAACAACTTCCAATACTTATTACCCGAAATCTCGCGATGTGTCTGGTCTTCTCTTTTGATGAAGATTTCCACTCCGTTTATAGTATCAATTTTTTGTATAGGAATATGGTGTTTAGGTAATTCCATTATTGGTTATTTTAGTCATTAATTGCCTCTAATACAACCTCATATTCATACCCTTTAGATAGGAGATATTGGATTGTTTTAGCCTTTCTCTGATACTCTTTTAGTTCTTTCTTTTTTTCATAGTAGGCGAAATATTGCTCCCTAATCGCCTCTATATAGTCTTGCTCATCAATCTCATCAAAGGAATTAGTAATGAGTCTATCAGGGATTTTCTTTTGCGTGAGATACTGTTTTATTTTTTTTCGTCCCCATTTCTTGATGTAGAATTTTCCACGAATATAGCTCCTTGTGAATCGCTCTTCGTTGAGGTACCCACCTCTGATAAGAAATAAAATAATTTCCTCCTTAGCCTCTTCTATGAGGGAAAATTCTCTCATTTTTTGTTCTACTTCGTAGTGACATCGGTCTTGATAGACGCAGTAATTTGCCATCTTTAATTTTATCTCATCAAAGGTGTATGATTTTTTCTCCACTTTACTAATTCCGTTATTTTGATGATGATTATTTTCTCTAAAATAATTATATAACTCCCAACTCTTTACCTACTTTTTCAAAAGCAGAAACGGCCTTATCAAGATGCTCACGAGTATGCCCTGATGACAATTGAATACGGATTCTTGCCTTACCTTTTGGCACCACTGGATAGAAGAAACCTATCACATAAATCCCCTCGTCCATCAATTTTTCAGCCATTTTTTGGGAGATAGGAGCATCATATAGCATCACAGGAACGATAGCCGCATCACCATCTGGAATATCAAATCCTCTTGCTTTCATCTGAGTTCGGAAATAATTGGCATTATCCATCACTCTATCCCTTAATGTTGTATCTTCTGAAATCATATCCAATACTTTGGATGCCGCCCCCACGATACCTGGTGCCAATGAATTAGAGAACAAATATGGACGAGATTTCTGTCTTAGCATATCTATGATTTCCTTTTTACCAGATGTAAAACCACCTAAGGCACCACCTAAGGCTTTACCCAAAGTAGAAGTAATAATATCCACTCTACCCATTACTTCATTTGCTTCGTGGGTTCCTCTACCTGTTTTACCAATAAAACCTGTAGCGTGAGAGTCATCTACCATCACGAGAGCATTATATTTATCTGCTAAGTCGCATACGCCTTTTAGGTTGGCTACAATCCCATCCATAGAAAACACTCCATCGGTTACAATAATCTTGAAACGATGCCCTTTCTTCTCTGCTTCAATAAGTTGAGCCTCCAAATCTTGCATATCATTATTCTTATATCGGTATCGTGCCGCCTTACAAAGTCTCACTCCATCAATAATAGAAGCATGGTTGAGTTCATCAGAAATAATAGCATCTGCCTCAGTGAATAATGGCTCAAACACACCTCCATTAGCATCAAAACAAGCTGCGTAGAGAATCGTGTCCTCCATACCTAAGAATTTTGAGATTTTCTCTTCCAACTGCTTGTGTATATCTTGTGTACCACAAATAAAACGAACAGAAGACATACCATATCCACGATAATCCACAGCCTCCTGTGAAGCCTTCATAACCTCCGGATGATTACTAAGCCCAAGATAATTATTTGCACAAAAATTAATAAGTTTTTTGCCATTAGCCTCTATTTCTACCGACTGCTGGGAGGTAATTATTCTTTCTCTCTTATACAACCCCTCATTATCAATCGTTTTAAGTTCTGCTTGAAGATGTTCTAAAAATTCTCTTGAAATCATAATATTAATATTTTAAAATTATAGTATTTTTGATAAATCTATACTTCTATGCGAAGCACTAAGAACAGCTTTCCCATCCTCTAAAACAATTATTTGAGGACTTTCGTGTTCTATTCCAAAATCAGTCGCTATTTGATTGGATATATCACGATGAGACAGCAAACTAAGGAAATAATAACCAATATTGTAGTCTGACTCATCCATCTGCTTTTCAAATTTACTCAAAACACCTTTACTGATGGAGCATCTCGTAGAGTGCTTAAACAAAATCACTTTCCTTATGTAGGACTCTTGAACTGCTTTTTGTAAATCTTCCTCAGAAGAGATTATATTCCATTTATGCGAATTCGTCATCTTTTTCTTTTTTTATGTTAAAATTATTATGTTACAAAAAATCTATTACCTGCTCTAACGCTATCCCCCGCGACCCCTTGATGAGAATATTTTTTGAGGATATTTTATTATTTTTGAGATATTCTATAAGTTCTTTGGTATTAAGAAATGCCTTTTCAGAGTTTATTTTGCTAAAATTTTCCCCTACGGTGATAATTTCCTGCAACCCCAATCCACGAGCAAAGGACAAAATATTCTGATGCTCTTGCTTACTTTCCTCACCAAGTTCCAACATATCACCAATAATAATTGTCTTATCCCCCTCAAAATGAGTAAAATTCTCCAAAGAAACCGCCATGCTACTCGGATTGGCATTATAGGTATCTACCACCAATGTTTTCTCGCCTTTTTGCATAATTTGCGAACGCATATTCGTTGGCACATATTCTTCTATCGCTTCCTTAATATACTGAAAATCAATACCAAAATAAAGTCCAAGACTAACTGCCGAACAAATATTCGTAAAATTATACTCTCCTGTAAGTTGCGACATAGCTACATCATCATTAAATGAAATACCGACGCGATTATCACGAACTACTTTATGAAAATTGAAATTGGATTCCTCCGTACCAAATGAAATTTTATATGGATATTCAGCAGTTTTCTCCAACTGAATATCATCCTTAGCATTGATAAGAATCGTTTTTTCGTGGCTGATAAGATAATTATACAACTCTGATTTTCCCTTTATCACTCCGCTAAAACCTCCAAATCCTTCCAAATGAGCCTTTCCAAAATTAGTAATATATCCAAAATCAGGCTGAGCAATATCACAAAGCATAGCTATCTCTCCTTGGTGATTGGCTCCCATCTCCACAACCGCCACTTGATGAGAAGCTCGAATAGATAAAATCGTGAGAGGTACTCCTATGTGATTATTTAAGTTTCCCTTAGTGTATTGCACCTTATATTTTTTACTTAATACACTACTAATCAACTCCTTTGTAGTAGTTTTCCCATTACTTCCCGTAAGCCCAATAATCGGTATTGAAAGGTGTTTTCGGTGTTCTTTTGCTAACTCCTGTAAACACTCTAAGGTAGATGGTACATAGAAAATTTTTTTTTCTTTATTTTCAAATTGTTTTTGCTCTACAATTACCGCCAAGGCACCTTTTTCTATCGCCTCAGAAGCAAAAGTAGCAGCATTGAAATTACTTCCTGAAAAAGCAAAAAACAAATCATTATTCTCTATATTTCGGCTATCAATGGTTACTTTATTCGCCTTTTGAAATAATTGATAAATCTCGTGAATATTCATACTACAAAGATAAAAAAATCCATCTAAATAGATGGATTTTTCAGTTAAATATTATCGTTTTGTTCTATTAGAATTCTTATTCTTAGCATCTTGTGCTACACGGAAGCCAATCCAACCAAAACCTTTAGATTCGTTTCGGAATCTTCTTTGTCCTGGGTCTAACCAATAAGCAGTATCCTTCCAAGAACCACCTTTCACAACTCTTATTTCATTAGAGATTTGGGAAGTTCTTTCCTTTTTATCTTTCTCCATCACTACCCTACCCTTAGCATCTACATAGAATCTTCTTCGAGGTGAATTGTACATACTAAATTTATCGTTAGAGCTATCAGATACTCTACCATAACCAGCATCAAGCGAAGACTGGTAATCCCCATCGCGGAAATTTTTATAGTTCGCTACTTCCTCTCTTTCATATTGCCCTGGTAATCTCTTATAGACTCTTCTGCCATCAGCTAAAGTATCATACTGCACCTGTTCTCCTTTCTGAATCATCTTATAAGTTCCATCAGGATTTCTCATCGTTTGTCGAGTAACATTACCTCTAAAATAATTAAAATCATTAGCCTCATCATCAATAATCGGACGATACACATCAGCTACCCATTCTGCTACATTCCCATACATACCATAAATTCCTAGATTATTAGATGGGTACTTTCTCACATCAGAGGTAATTGCAGAGCCATCATTCATCCAACCTGCTGTTCCTGAATAGTCCCCACGACCATATTTAAAGTTTTCAAGAAAAACACCTTTGTCTCTACCCTTTGTTCCTCTAAGTTGCTCAATCTGAGCCTTTTTATCAAGATAAAGGTTATATTCTCTATTTTTTTGAAGTCCAAGAGCTGCAAATTCCCACTCCACTTCGGTAGGAAGACGGAAACTCTCTACCACTGATGAAGTTGCATTTCTATTAGCCGCTACAATTCGCTGATTTTTAGAGTTTAAGCCAATACTTCTTTGGAATCTTTGTTGATTAACATACGATAGCATCTCCGGATCGTTAGCCTTATATTTGTCCAAAGTAAATGATGCCACTCCAACATTATTACTATCATTAGAATACAAGTCTTTGGAGATAATACCCTGCTTTATCAGTGCCTTTTCGTTGGCTCTATCCGTTAGCCACTCACAATAGCGCGACGCTTGTACCCAAGAAACACCTACTACAGGATAATAATCATATTCTGGAAGTCTAAAATAAGTTTCAGCATATTCATTTCTTGAAAGTTGATTAATCCAAACCGTAGTATCAGGCAGTGCTCCATTATAAATATCCTTAAAACTTGGGTCAGATGGTGGGAATACATACTTCAACCAAGTAACATACGAACGATAGTCGTAGTTGGTAGTTTCAGTCTCGCTAATGAAAAACGAACTTACCTGCATCCTTCTTGGGACATTATTCCAATCATGCATCACATCGTCTTTTACAGCGCCCATCGTGAAAGTTCCTCCCTCTACATAGACCATTCCTGGCCATGCCTTTTGTTGTTGAGATTTATTCGTGAAAAACCAGCCGTTAGCATCGTTAGGCTTCCAACCTGCTTGGCTCGTAAAATTCTTGGTACCACCACCTCTTTTGGTGTTACTTCCTCCACAACTTACCAAAGTAATTGCAGAAGCCAATACAACCAATGGAATATTTTTAATTCTTTTCATTCATCTTGGATTAAATAGATTACAAAAATTTCAAAATACAAAAGTACAAAGAAAAAATAAATTATTCAAATATTTAAGAATATGACTATTCTTTCAAACGATTTTTTCTTTATTATATTATGTAGTATCATATCATTTTTTTGAGTAACTTTGTTATAACAAAAAATACACCAATAATGAAAACAGCTAAACTGTTAATTATAAACATATTAAGTTTTTCATTAAGCAATATCCAAATCTATGCTCAAGAAAATATCTCCCTTAAAAATGATATTTTTTCAGGAGTTAATGGTCAAATTTACAATCCCACACACTTCCTTTATAATCCGAACAAATGGGACACAAACCTCATCGGCGGTGACATTTCCTTTAATAATAACTATGGATACATCTCTCAACAGAGTGTTTTAGGAGCCCTAAAAAACAATCCGCAAGGTTTCAGTCTAAAAAAAAATATCACAGGTGAAAACTCAGATAACATCCAAGATTTTTACCCTCCGAACAACTATTTTTATTACGGAAATTTAGACATTTTGTCTCCAGCAGTCACAATAAAATTCCCCATAAAAAACACCATCGTATCAATGGGTATTTTCTCTCGACAAAGAGCAATAAGTGGCGAAGAAAATATTAATAGTAATTTTTATTACCACAATTTTACAAGCAAGGGAATCAGTAATATTACGGAACTTCATAAGGTCAAAACTTCATTTGCTAATTGGAACGAAATTGGAATAAATACGGCCTTTGTACTCAAAAACACGGGAGAATATCAAAGCTATATTGGGACTAATATTAAGATTCTTTTGGGATTTGATGGTGGGGTTATCGATAGTAAAAATACTATTTACATCAATAAATTACGCGACGCAATCAATTCAATAAACATTGCTGATATTACAGCTAATTATGATATAGATGCTTCATTTGCAACTGCTTATGATTTTGAAAACAAAAAATATTCTTTCAAAAATCAAGGACAAGGGCTTGGTTTAGACTTGGGCTTCACCTATATGAAAAATAGATATCATGAAAATTCTGAACGAGAGTATCTTTATGATTATAAAATTGATGTATCTTTATTAGATTTTGGTAAAATTAATTTTAATGGTGAAGTTCATAATTTTAAAGGAAATCCGATTTTTTTACCTTCCTACAAACCCTTTGGGAAAAACAATTCGCCTTCGGAGTTTATGCAGTCTATGAGTCAAAAAGTCTATGGTAACCTTACTCAATCTCTTCAAAATCAAGAATTTGAAATAGGACTCCCAACAATGTTAAATATCTCATTTAGTAAATCTACTTCAGATAATACTTATCTCACGGGAGGTATATCTCAAGGAGTTCCTATTTTTAAAAATTCTCTAAAAAAAGCGAATAATATTTATATTAATTATGGATATTATAAAGATTTCATAGGATTAGCAACAAGTTTTTCTCTTTATAATTATAAAATACCTCAATTTGGAGGCTATATACGAATCGGTGGACTTTATTTAGGAAGTGATAATCTTTTACCTCTAATTATCAAACAGCGAAAGTTACATTCTTTTGATTTCTATTTTGGACTAAAATTATTTCCTTTCTGGAATAATGATGCCAAAAGAAGATGGAAAAGCAAATGTTGTGATTAGGCATAAAAAAAGGCAAGCTACCTAAATCACACCGCTACGACCGATTACCTTTGCTGCGTTCCCACCCTGGAGGAATTTCAGGAGCTGGTTGTTTAGGACTTGCCACTGCAAAGATAAGACTTTTTTTATAATTACAAAATTTTTTTTTAGTATTTTTGCGGAAGATTTAATTTTATAAAATGAAAAAGAATGTATATTTTATTGGTTTATTGATTTTTACAATCATTTTTTCTGTTTTTCTTATTACAAATATATTTTTTAGGAACATTCATTATTGGAATAATAGTATCTTACTCAATGCCTTTTTTGTTCCTGTGGTATGTACTATCGGAGCTTTTTTTTCGGTTATTTCGTATAGCAAGGAGAAAAAAATCCTATCCTTTAAAGATGCATTCAGTCGTGCTTTTATTCCGACATTTGTAGCGGGAGCTTTATCTTTCAGCTCTATTTACTTATATATTAATCATTTAGATACCAACACAAAAGATTTACTAAACTATCAGTTTATTGAAAACAACAAACAAGAAATCCAAAAAGGATATGAAATAGAAAAAAAATCTCTAAAAAAAGACTCTAAAAAAATAGTAGAATTAGAGAAGAAACATATAGAAGACCTCATCCGACTAAATGAGTACATCAAACGAGGAGAAAATATCGTTTCATTGAAAAATTTCTCTCTTGTTTTTGCTGGATATTCTTTATTTTTTATTATTTTATCCGTATTTTTCGGAAGTTTTTTCAGAACGAGGACAGAGCAATAATGACTTCTACAATATATAAAAAAGGCAACACTTTTTAAGTATCGCCTTTTTTATTTAAAAACTATTCAAAAGTTTTTTCACAATAACTCTTTCATACCATTTTTTACAATTCTGTATTCATATCCCAATCTTGGAGATAGTCATTCACTCGTTTTAGGAACAACCCACCAAGGGAACCATCAACAACCCTATGGTCATAAGAATGAGACATAAACATCAAGTTTCTTATCGCTATCATATCTCCATCAGGTGTTTCCAGAACGGCAGGTTTCTTCACAATAGCACCTACTGCCAATATTGCGACTTGTGGCTGAGGAATAATCGGGGTTCCCATTAAATTGCCAAAACTTCCTACATTAGAAATAGTATAAGTTGCCCCTTGCGTATCTTCTGGTCTTAATTTTTTATTTCTAGCTCTGTATGCTAAATCATTGATAGCCTTTGCTAAACCTGATAGAGATAGCTGGTCAGCATTCTTAATCACTGGCACTATCAAATTACCATCTGGAAGAGCTGCTGCCATACCTATGTTAATATTTTTCTTCTTAATGATATTATCACCATCTACAGAAACATTTATCATCGGATAATCTTGGATTGCCTTCACTACGGCACGGACGAATATCGGCATAAATGTCAATTTTTCACCGTCTCGTTTCTCCAAAATAGCTTTATTTTTGTTTCTCCATTTCACTACATTCGTTACATCCGTTTCAATAAACGAAGTAACATGTGGCGATACTTGTTTAGATTTCACCATATTTTCGGCGATGATTTTTCTCATTCTATCCATTGGGATAATCTCATCACCATTGTTACTAAGGGTAGTAGCTACCACTTGTGTTGGCTGTGATACTGTTACTGGCCTAGTTTCTATCTTTGGAGTGGATACAACTTGGGATTGACCTCTGTTTTTCAGATAATTGAGCATATCTTCTTTCGTAATTCTCCCTTCTTTTCCAGTTCCTTTTATGTTTGATAATTCGTTTTCAGTAATATTTTCTTCTTGTATTATAGACTTCACTAACGGTGATAAAAACTGCCCACTTCCTATTGCTACCGCTGTATTATTAAGTGGTTTTTCTAATTCTGTAATGATTTCATTAGCAGGTTCTTCTACTATTTTTTCTTGTTTCACCTCATCAGTATATACCTCTCCTTCTCCTGCAATTTCCAAAATAGCGATTGGCTCGCCCACTTTTGCTATTTCGTCTTTTTGTTTAAGAATTTTCACAATTTTACCAGAAACTGGTGTCGGAACATCGGAATCTACCTTGTCCGTTGCAATCTCAACTACGCTATCATCTTCATTTACGCTATCGCCTTCGCTTGCCAGCCAGTTTATAACAGTGGCTTCCATAACTCCCTCACCCATTGATGGGAGCAATAATTTGTATTCTGCCATTTCTTACCTTTTTTAGAATTTAGTCGTCCTACAAATATAAAAATAATTACAAAATTAGCAAAATGTAGGGATATTTTTTTTATCTCATATTAGTTTAAAGAGGATTGAGGGCATTTTTTACATCTTTTTCCTTTTTTATATTTCTCACAACATTTCTTCTTTTTAGAAGAACAACATGAGGATGAGTTTCCAAAAACCGACACTAGCGGTGCTATCTTAAATGGTATAATCTGTTTCATATTTTGCAAATATATAAAATAATTTAGAATAATTTAATATAATATATTTTTCTTTACTTAAATAAAACGCCTATATTTGCAGAAAATAAGATTATATGAATCCACAAAATATCATATTAGCATCTACCTCTACACTATTTGGAGATAATTATTTAGAATATTTAAAAGAAGAAATTATTAAACTATATCAAAATATTGATGAAATAATATTTATACCATTCGCCCGTCCATCTGGGATTTCATTTGATGATTACACCCAAAAAGCAAGAGATTTTTTTCAAAAAATTAACATTAAAGTAATAGGACTACACGAATTTAACGATATGAAAGAAGCTATCCAAAATGGCAAAGGCTATTTTACGGGTGGTGGAAATACTTTCTTATTAGTTAAAACACTATACGACAATGATTTAATACACATCTTAAAGAATAATATTGAAGTAGGGAAGCCTTATCTCGGATGTAGTGCTGGAAGCAATATCGGAGGGCTCAATATTAAGACTACGAACGATATGCCTATTGTATATCCCAAAAGTTTTGATGCAATGGGGCTCGTGCCTTTTAATATAAATCCACACTATATTGATGGTAATCCAAACTTAAAACACAATGGCGAAACTCGTGAGACACGAATAAAAGAATTCCTCACCCAAAACAATACAAAAGTAGTTGGACTAAGAGAGGGAAATTGGATTAGAAAAATTGGCGAAAAAATCTTTGTACAAGGCTCTGAACTAACCCGAATTTTTGAACCAAACAAAGAACCTTATGAAGTAGTTTCTGGAACAGAATTATAAAAACACAAATTACTGATTAGCGGTATAATATTGAAATGCATCCTCTAAATTCTGGAACTTCCCTTTGAAGACATCTATCGGGCAGTCTTGAATAATATTTCCCTTATGGATAAGTATCACGCGAGAGCAAAGAGCTTCTACTTCTTGCATAATATGTGTAGATATAATGATAGTTTTTTCCTGTCCTATCTCCTTTATAAGATTACGAATTTCCACAATTTGATTGGGGTCAAGTCCATTTGTCGGTTCATCTAAAATCAATAAATCTGGCCGATGAATAATAGCTTGCGCCAATCCAACTCTTTGTTTGTACCCTTTCGATAATTGTTTTATTTTTTTTGATTTTTCAGGAGTTAATCCTACCAAGTTAATAACTTTTTCTACATTTTCATAGGGTATCTTGTGTATATTCGCCACGAATTGTAAATATTCTTTAACAAACATATCCAAATATAGAGGATTATTCTCTGGTAGGAATCCTATTTTAGATTTCGTTTCCACTTCGTTAGTTGTGATATCCTTATTATTAAATAAAATCTCACCTGAATCGATTTTCAACCCTCCTACAATAGACTTCATTAGGGTTGATTTCCCTGCACCATTAGCTCCAAGCAAACCTATAATTTCATTTTTTTCAATATTAATATTAATATTACTGAGTGCTACTTGTTCGCCAAATTTTTTCGTGAGATTTTTAATTTTTAAAGACATTTTACTAATATAATTTACAATAACAACGAAAATTTCAAGGATTTATTTTTTTCTTTTGGAAATGGATTTTGCTTTTTGCTGAGCCCTATTTGCTCCGTACTTTTTCGGTGGTTTTCTCTTATGTGGCCCACCAAGATTCACTTTTTTATTCTTTGCTTTTTTCTCGTGAAAAGCCCCTCCTCCCTCTACAATTTTCAGTTTTACGGGATTTTTCATTTTCACTTCTTCTTCCTCAGAGCTGATTTTTTTTAGGTTAATAATCACATTTTCAGGAAAATCTAAAAACTTCAACTCCTTATCCATCAGCATTTCTACATCTAATAGTGGGAGTTCTTCTTTTTCGGTAACGAACGAAATTGCCTTTCCGTGCTTATCTGCCCGTCCCGTACGCCCAATTCGATGAATATATTGCTCTGGAATCTCTGGAATCTCAAAATTAATAATATGGGTAATATCCGAAATATCCAAACCTCTTGCCATTACATCAGTAGTTATCAACCCACGAATTTCCTCATTTTCAAATCGTTTCATCGCTTTCAGACGATAATTTTGGGATTTATTAGAGTGTATTACATCAAACTGATTTGGGAAAATCTCGCTCATTTGGGTAAAAAGATAGTCTGCATGTTTTTTGTTATTATTAAAAATCATCACCTTAGACATATCCTCATCATTCTCTAAAAGATATTTTAGAAGATTAATTTTTGTGTTAAAATTCTTTACTTTATAACCTATTTGCTCTATTTTTTCCAATGGAGTTCCCGATTTTGCTAAGGAAATTTCAATCGGTGAGGCAAAATATTCATTGAGCATATCATCTACAGCCTCTGTCATCGTAGCCGAGAAGAGTATATTTTGCCGTTTATCCCTCATCATTTCAAAAATATGTATCAATTGAGGACGAAAACCGAGATTTAGCATTTCGTCAAATTCATCTATTATAAGTTTTTTTACTTCTTTTAAAGAAATTGCATTATCAATCGCTAAATCCATCACTCGCCCAGGGGTTCCTACGAGAATATCACAACCGCCATCAAACAGCAGTTTCTGGGTATTGATATTTTTCCCTCCAAAGACACCTACAACTCTTGCAGAGATATTTTGAGTGAGTGTTTCTAAAATTTCGGTAATCTGCACGACTAATTCTCGCGTTGGAGTAAGTATAAGAATCGTTGGATTCCCACTTTTGCTATAACTCCAAGTCTTCAACACAGGCAATAGGTAGGCCAAAGTTTTCCCTGTTCCCGTTTGTGCAATCCCCATTATATCTCGTCCTGAGAGTATCGGTCGAAAACTTTTCTCTTGAATGGGAGTTGGCTCAAAAAGATTAAGGTCTGCTAAGACATCAAGTATTTTTTCTGATAAATCAAAATCTGCAAAAGTGGTCTTCATCTTGATAAAAATTGGTCGGCAAAAATACAAAATTTATTTTTTATAAAAACGGTTGTTTTTAATTAATTTTGATTTAAATTTGCCCCGCATTTTTATTTTAAAATTAATAATCGTAACCTATTTTTTTTTAAACATTTTAGAATATGAACAAGTACGTTTTTTCATTAATGTTGCTATCAGGATTAGTAGCAGCACAAGAAACCAAAAATGTAGGAGAGGTAGTTATTCAGGGAAAATTTCTCAATACACCTTATCAAAAAATTGTAGAAAACATTGAGGTAATCACCAAAAAAGACATTGAGAACGCACCTGCACAGAGTATTGCTGACCTTTTACAACAATTCTCAGGGTTGGACATCCGTAGAAGAGGAACAAATGGTTCGCAGGCCGACATTTCCCTACGCGGGGGAACTTATGAACAGGTTCTTTTATTGATTAACGGAATACCAATGAACGACACGCAAACGGGACACAATAGTCTCACTATACCTGTCGATTTGTCTGCTGTAGAACGTATAGAGGTCATCAAAGGCCCTGCTGGAAGACGATTTGGGCAGAATGCCTATGCTGGAGCAATTAATATCATCACAAAAACTTCCTCTGAAAATAAGGTAAAATTATCCTTAGAGGCGGGAGATTTCAATACTTATTCTTTCGGAGTAAATTCTACTTTTGGTAATGACAAAATCCAAAACTTACTCCAAGCAAACTATCTGAAATCTGACGGATATCGATATAATACTGATGTATCTAATAAAAATGTTTTTTATCAAGGTAAATTGCCAATCCAAAATGGGAATGTCAATTTGCAAGCTGGTTTTATAGAGAAAAAATTCGGAGCTAACGGTTTCTATGGACAAAATCCTGAGCAATACGAAGAAGTGCAGGCGTCTATCGTGAGTATGGGATATCAACAAGCCTTCAATAATCTATCCATCAACTCGGCTGTGTATTGGAGAAGAGGGCAAGACACCTACATTTGGATAAGAAACAATCCTGCTTTGTCTAGAAACCTCCATATTGGTAACAATATAGGTGGGCAATTAAATTTCAGTTATAAATCTGATCTTGGAGTAACAAGTGTGGGTACAGAAATCCGAAATGAAGGAATAGTATCTAATAAATTAGGAAAACGAGACCGATTTATTACTCAACTTTTCTTTGAACATAACCTATCTTTATTGAACGATAAGTTAAACATCACAGCAGGAATATCTTGGGCAAACTACTCTAATATCGGTAGTTATTTCTTCCCTGGTGTAGATATCGGCTATCACATTGATGAACATAGCAAAATTTATGGTAATATTTCCAAAGTTCATAGATTGCCATCTTTTACTGATTTGTATTATTTTGATAGAAATAATTACGAAAATCCTAACTTAAAAACAGAATCTGCAATCTCTATGGAGGTAGGTTACGCTTATCATAAAAATGACTTCTCTTTCAAGACTAGTATATTCCACAGAAATTCTGATAATATGATTGATAGAGTAAGAAATACTCCACCTACTGTAACCACTGATAAATGGATTAACCAGAATATAGGTACTAATATCACTGATGGTATCGAAATGGAGGCATCTCAATACATCCCATCTATACAATCTTCATTTAGTGCTAGTTACACCTATTTAGACAATAAAAACAATAGCCCTTATGCCTATTCTAGATATGTGTCTGAAAACCTTAAACGCCAATTCGTGGCAAAAATGGAAAACAAATTATTCAAAAACTTTTATAGTCAATTGATTTACAGACACAATCAACGACAAATTGACAACTCATCTTATAATCTATTAGATGAAAAACTAAGTTTCAGAAAGAATAATTTTGAGGCATTCGTTCTTATTAATAACATCACAAATTCCAACTATACTGAAGGTTTTGGTATTCCAATGCCAAAACGTTGGGCTCATATTGGTGTAAGTTATATCATCAAATAAACAAAAAAAGGCTCTGATTTCTCAGAGTCTTTTTTTATTACTTAGAATATATTCTAAAAATTTTTCAATTGCATTTCTGCGATGGCTAATTTTATTTTTTTCCTCCGTTTCCATCTCTGCAAAAGTAATTTCGTAGCCCTTAGGGATAAAAATTGGATCATACCCGAAGCCCTTGTACCCCCTATTCTCTTTTAATAAATTACCATCAACTCTTCCTTCAAAATAGCGTATTTCTTTGCCATCATAAAAACATAAAACCGTAATAAAATAGGCCTTCCTATTACTTTCATCCTTCATCTCTTCCAATACTTTGGTAATATTTTTATCAAAATCGTGGTCACCAGCATACCTTGCAGAGTAAATACCTGGTCGTCCATCTAATGCCTCTACCACCAAACCAGAATCATCTCCAATACTTGGAAGTCCCGTTTTCTCAAAGCAAAATTTTGCTTTTATTAAGGCATTTTCTTCAAAAGTATCCCCATCTTCTACAATTTCCTTAAAAATTTCATAATCTGCCAATGTTTTTACAGAATACTTCTCTCCCAAAATCTGCTGAATTTCGTCTTTTTTATGCTTGTTGTGTGTAGCTATAAGTATTTCCATTTATCTTTTTATTTGTACTTTTTATTAAATAAATATAAAAATATTAAGAATATTCCCAAACCTATCACATATATATATATTTGTGAAATCCCTAATAAATCTGAAAAATAATCACTTTTTGAATAAATCATTAATAACACATAAAATAGATTATTAAAAATATGTAACATTATGGATGACAATAGAGAATTTGTCTTCTCATAAACCCATCCCAAAACAACTCCTAGCAAAATACCAGCAACCAACTGCCAAGGATTTCCGTGTATAATACCAAACAATACCGCTGAAAACACGACTGCTTTCAATGGAGATACCCCTCTATTTATCAATCCTTTTTGGATGATTCCTCTGAATACAATCTCCTCACACACAGGAGCCACAATAGACACTAAAAATATAGTAGTCAAATTATTATCCGAAATACTCTCCGACATTTCATTAATGATACGATACAACTCACCAAAAAAATATCCCTCCGTAGGTATCAGTGAGACCGTAACATTCCCAATCATCATCATTCCGAACATCATTGGGAAAATAATTAGATAGGTTGTAACATCTTTTACAGATAAATCAAATCTAATATTATGACCAGTTTGTGGCTTACAGATAAAAAAATTATAAGATAATATCACGCTAATCCACATTGTGAGAATATTGATAATGTCTGAAATATCTTGAGAAATAATTAATCCTATCTTACCTAAAAATTTTAATAATATCACAATTGCAATTTGCAAAACAAGAAAACTGATTAACATATAAAAACCAGCCTTCCAAGACATCTGATATTTAGGCAATTCCATCTTATCCATAAAAAATTTTCAGCAAATATAACAAATATATTCATTCTTAACACCAAAAATCTTATATTTGCCACTATGATTTTACGAGGAGAAAATTTAATCAAAGAATATGGTCCAAAGAAAGTCGTAAAAGGGGTATCAATAGAAGTTTCGCAGGGCGAAATCGTTGGTCTCTTAGGGCCTAATGGTGCGGGGAAAACGACTTCCTTTTATATGATTGTGGGACTTGTAAAGCCTACCTCTGGAAGTATCTTTATCGATAATAAAAATATCACATCTTATGCAATGTATAGACGAGCTCAAAACGGCATCGGATACCTTGCTCAGGAAGCATCTATATTCCGAAAACTATCCGTAGAGGACAATATAATGGGACTACTGCAACTCACCAATCTCTCACGAAAGCAACAGAAAATGAAGTGCGATGAACTTATTGAAGAATTTTCTCTACAACATGTTCGCAAAAACAGAGGTGACCTACTATCAGGAGGAGAACGGCGCCGTTGCGAAATTGCCCGTTGCCTCGCCACAGACCCAAAATTTATCCTCTTAGACGAACCTTTTGCTGGTGTAGACCCTATCGCTGTGGAAGATATTCAAAAAATCGTAAAAAATATGGTGGATAAAAATATAGGTATCCTCATTACAGACCATAATGTACAACAGACTTTGGCCATTACCCATCGGACTTATATTATGTTTGAAGGGAAAATTTTGAAGGAAGGCAAACCCGAAGATTTGGCTAACGACCCTGTTGTCCGTGAAGCATACCTTGGGGAAAATTTTGTATATCAAGATATTTTAAACAAATAGTTTCAAAATTATATAAAAAATAATGGAATTAGTCGTTTTAGTAAATGAAGCCGACCAACAGATAGGATTAATGGAAAAATTAGAAGCTCACCAAAAAGGGCTCCTTCATCGGGCATTTTCCGTGTTTTTATTTAATAAAAAAGGTGAAATGCTCCTACAAAAGCGTGCTAATACCAAATATCACTCACCAAACTTATGGACCAATGCCGTATGCTCTCACCCGCGTAATGGAGAATCTTACAAAAATGGAGCACTGCGTAGGCTAAATGAAGAACTTGGTATCTCTACCGAAATAGAAGAAAAATTTCATTTTATCTACAAGGCTGATGTCGGACAAAACCTTTGGGAGCATGAGTTAGATTATGTATTCGTAGGTATTTATGAAGGTATTTTTAATCTCAATCCTAACGAAGTTTCGGAGACGAGATATATTTCCTTGGTAGATTTGCAAAAAGAAATGCTATCAAATCCCGATAACTTCACCGAATGGTTTAAAATAATTTTAAACAAATACCTTGAATTTTTAAAATAAGACTAAAAAAAATAGTAAATATCATAAACAATAAATTATATTTAAATTAAAAATGAAAAAAACAGCACTTTATGACAAACATTTGTCTTTGGGAGCGAAAATCGTTCCATTCGCAGGATTTGAAATGCCTGTTCAGTATTCTGGAGTTACGGAAGAACACTTCGCTGTAAGAGAAAAAGCGGGAATTTTTGATGTTTCCCATATGGGGCAGTTCATTATTGAAGGTACCGGAGCAAAAGATTTGCTGCAGTTCGTCACTACAAACGATGTGAATACCTTAGTTAATGGTAAAGCTCAATATTCATGTCTCCCGAATGGTAAAGGAGGTATTGTGGATGACTTGATTATCTACAAAATTGCTGATGAAAAATATTTCGTGGTAGTGAATGCTTCGAATATTGACAAAGATTGGGAACACATCTCTAAATTTAACGAAAAATTCGGAGCTAAAATGACAAATACCTCCGACGAGACTTCCTTAATCGCTATCCAAGGGCCACTAGCTACAAAAATTTTACAAAAATTAACTGATGTTAATCTCTCCGAAATACCTTATTATCATTTCACTACAGGAAAAGTAGCAGGAGTAGATGATGTAGTAATCTCCAATACGGGATATACAGGTAGCGGTGGTTTTGAGATTTATTTTAAAAATGAATATGCTGAAAAACTTTGGGATGCAATCACTGATGCAGGAAAAGAAGATGGCCTTATCCCTTGTGGATTGGCTGCAAGAGATACTCTACGATTAGAAAAAGGGTTCTGCCTCTACGGGAATGATATCGATGATACCACATCTCCATTAGAAGCAGGTCTTGGATGGATTACAAAACTTGCAAAAGGGGATTTTATAGATGCTGAATACCTCAGAAAACAAAAAGAAGAAGGCGTTACTCGTAAGTTAATCGGCTTTGAATTGATAGATAAAGGTGTGCCAAGACACGACTATCCAGTAGTAGATGCCGAAGGAAATGTTATTGGTAAAGTAACCTCTGGAACCTCTTCACCAATGAAAAAAATAGGACTTGGGTTGGCTTATGTAGATGCTCCTCACTTTAAATTGGATACCGAAATTTTTATCCAAGTAAGAAATAAAAATCTAAAAGCAAAAGTGGTAAAATTCCCTTTCGTTTAACTAAATAGACAAAAAAAACAGACTACTAAGTAGTCTGTTTTTTTATTTAAAATCTTTTTCCATCACCTCTACAACTTGTAATATTTTGCCATTTTCAGTTTGATATTTATATTCCAAAGATTGGATATCATATTTTTTTACATCGGTCAAAATATTCTTAAGTCCTTGATTTTTAGACATATCTTCCTTTATTAATTCGTTAGCATTAGGTCGTTGGATAGCATCTTGTAAATTTTTAGGAACTACTGCATCATATACTAAATTATTTTTATCACCTAAATATATTTTGGTAATCACCACTCCTGACACTGTATCTCTCAATGGTAATTTATTATTAAAAATCTCTAACATTCGTTGCAGTTTAGCATGTTTTTCACTAGTATTAATAATAATATTATTATTGATACTAGTTTTATTTACAACTTCCGTAATGATGATATTTTTTGTTTTAGAATCTCTTACTTGTATATTAAATGACACTCCATCATTAAACATTTTTTTATTCTCCTCACTACTCCAAATTATTTTGCCAACCAAATGCAATAGAGTTTGTCTAATTAAATTAATATTTTGCTCTGAATTTTCTATTTTATTATCAAATACAACCAAAATTTCTTTATCAGATATTTTTTTAACAATTGCTAACTCCAATGTACTTTTCTCCTCTCCTTCAGCATATTCTTTAATATTTTGTGATAATTTCTTAATATTATTTATGCTCTCTACTTGTTGATTTTTCTTGCAAGAAAACACCAAAAATCCCATTAAAACGAGTGTAATAATCTTATTATTCATTATTTTTTTACTAAAAATCACGATTAATATTCTCTTTTTCCGCCACTTGTTTTTGCAATTTGCAAATATATACATAAATTTCTCAAAAAAATAAATATTTCATTATATTTTTTCATTTCACAAACACAAAATTTTCTTACCTTTGTTGTACAAATTTTTAACATAAAAAGTAAATGAAATTTTTTATTGACACAGCTAATTTAGAGCAAATTAAAGAGGCTCAGAATCTTGGGATTTTAGATGGAGTAACAACCAATCCCTCTCTAATGGCCAAAGAAGGTATTAATGGAAATGAGGCTATAAGAAACCACTACAAGGCAATTTGCGAGTTGGTCGATGGAGATATTTCTGCAGAAGTACTCTCTACAACTTTCGAAGAAATGATAAAAGAAGGAGAAGAATTGGCTTCTATCCACCCTAATATTGTAGTAAAAATCCCTATGACAAAAGATGGAATTAAAGCCATTAAATATTTCTCAAAAAAAGGAATAAAAACAAATTGCACACTTATTTTTTCACCAGGGCAAGCTCTTTTGGCTGCTAAGGCAGGTGCAACCTATGTATCTCCATTCTTGGGTAGGTTAGATGATATTTCTACCGATGGATTAGCTCTAATAGAAGATATTAGAATAATTTTTGACAACTATAGCTATGATACTGAAATACTTGCAGCATCTATCCGCCACTCTATGCACATCATCAATTGTGCCAAAATTGGTGCAGATGTCATCACTTCGCCACTTGCTCCGATACTTTCTCTGCTAAAACACCCTCTTACAGATAATGGATTGGCTCAGTTCGTAGCAGACTCTGAAAAATTAATATAATTTTCATCAATTTACATACAAAGAGCCTTAATTAAATAATATTAAGGCTTTTTTATAAATAAAATTTCTGTGTATCAATTTAATAGCATAAAATCTCCAATTGAAGATATTTTGTTAAAGGAAAAGGGCAGTAAATTTATTGGATTTGCCTATCCTATTAATAATGAAGAAGATATAAAACAATATCTTCAAAAAATCTATGATAACCATCCCAAAGCAACACATCATTGCTATGCATATAGATTGGGCATTAATGGGGAAAATTATCGAGCTAATGACGATGGCGAACCCTCTGGAAGTGCGGGACTGCCTATATACAACCAGCTTTTGGCGCATGATATTACGAATGTTTTGGTCGTTATTGTAAGATATTTCGGAGGTACAAAATTGGGTGTCGGAGGCTTGGTAAAAACCTATAAAGAATCAGCAAAACTAACCTTAGAAAATACAGAAATCATAGTTAAGGAACTTGAAACAATGGTAGAATTAACTTTTGATTATGTTTATCAAAATTTAATCTTCACAATCCTCAATAAATTTGATGCTAAAATTATAAATTTTGACACGGAAGATAAATGCCATATCAAGGCTTCTATTAAATTATCCAAAAAAGAAAGCATCTCAGAGCAATTGTCCGAGATGCATTGGTTAAGATATGATTTCATCTAAGATGATTCACTACGGAGGTTACCAACGAAAGCAATACACTAAATATACACGCCGAAAGAAAACCATCTACTACTACTCCTTCGGTTATCTTACACGAAATAAAAACTACAAACCCATTGATAACCAGTGAAAAAACACCAAAAGTAGCAAAAGTTATAGGAATACATAGAACATCCAAAATCGGCTTGATAGATACATTCAGTAGCGATAAAACTATTGTAAAAATAACCGCTGATTTGAAACTTACAAATTCTATTCCATCTAAATATACTGCCAATCCGTAGGAACCCCCCGCCATAATCAGTAATTTAACAAGCCAATCCATATTTATTCTAATATTATTTTAGTTTCCTCCTTTACTGTTGATAACACAATCGCCGAGTGATATTGCCCTATATTTGGAAAGTTAGCAACAATGCTCATCATATAATTATTATAGTCATTAATATCCTTGGCTATTACTTTTAACATATAATCGTACTTCCCTGAAAGACTCACCACCTCCAAGATTTGTTTTTCATGCTTAATTCTCTCCTCAAAATCCAATAAGTTTTGTAATGATTGCTCTTTAAGGATAATATTACAATACGCTGTGATACCATATCCTATTTTTTCTCTGTTGATAATAGCCACATTTTTATCTATAATATGCCTTGATTTTAGAGATTTTATTCTCTCGTAAGTAGGTGTAAATGAGAGGCCAACCCTTTCTGCTACATCTTTCACGGATACGGAGCAATCCTCTTGTAAAATATTTAAAATCTCTAAATCTATATAATCTAATGGTTTCATAAAATATTATTTGGTGCAAATTTACAAAAATCTTCAAATTAATCTATAAAAAACCACTTATCCATAAACTTTAATCTAACTATCTATAAATTTCCACTCAAAATTACCAAAAAATAATTAATTTTTATTGATTACTTTGGATTTGGATTCGTTTATAAACCCTCTTACACATCAAAACTGAAAATTCATAGAGAAGTAATAATGGAACTGCTGCTGCCAACATACTAAATACATCAGCAGGAGTAATAATCGCTGCTACGACCATTATCAGTACAATAGCATGCCTTCTATAAGTAGTAAGAAAGCTCGGTGTAAGTATTCCGATATTCGTAAGGAAATACACTATCACAGGAAATAAAAATACCAATCCCATACCAACTACTACCTGCAAAAACAGAGTAGTATAGTCCGACAGGTCAAATAATTGTTCTATAGACCCCGAAATCTTAAATAGCAACCCAAAATTAATAGCCAATGGCAAAATGAGAAAATAACCAATAAGTACTCCTATTGCAAATAAAATCCACACGAAATTAATCATAAAAGCTGAATTTTTTCGCTCATTTGGATGTAATGCAGGGCTAATAAATTTCCACATCTCCCAAACGATATACGGAAATGCTACTATCATTCCTCCAAAAATAGACACCGACATCATTACATTGAACTGCTGAAATAGTTTCTTCTGCTGAACTCTAAAATTATCAGGCAAAACAAAAGCATCCGTATCAAAAAACTCACGAGAGAAATGATTAATCACCCTAAATGTTAAAAAATCATTCTTTGTAGGGCCAAAAAATATATGGTCCATAATCCATTCTATATTAAATCCTATGACCAAAGCCGCTACGACAATCGCCAAAATCCCTCGAGTAAGATGTACCCTCAGCTCACCTATATGCCCCCAAAAAGACATATCCTTTTCATTTTCCATATATTTTTTATTCTAATAATTAATTAATTCCCTCATCCAAAAGTCTATGCAAGTCTATTATTCCACAATAATTTCCCTCTTCCGTTACGATAAGTTGACCGATATTATTTTCCTTCAAAATTCTCATTGCCTCTTTTGCCAATGCATTTTTATCTATCATTTTAGGATTTTTACTCATAATATCTTTAGCTATAATACCTGAAAGATTATCATTTTTTATTAACATTCTGCGGAGATCACCATCGGTAATTACTCCTGTAATTTTCTTATCATTCGTAACAACCGTTATCCCGTGAGAAGAAGCGCTAATCGAAATAATCACATCTTTTATTGACGCATCTTCTGCCACTTCTGGCCGTTGTTGAGAAAGATACTGCCCCACCGACGAAGTAAGATTTTTACCCAAACTACCCCCAGGATGGAATTTTGCAAAATCAGTATCTTTGAACTGACGAAGCTCCATCAGGCACACTGCTAAAGCATCTCCCAACGCTACCTGCACCGTCGTAGAACTTGTTGGAGCAAGTTTTATTGGACAAGCCTCTTTTTCTACAAAAGTATTGAGTACAATATCAGAACCTTCTGCTAATTTACTTTTTAAATTGCCCGTCATACCAATCAACGCAGAAGAATATTTCTTCAAAAATGGAACGAGATAAGTAATCTCAGGAGAATTTCCCGAGTTGGAAATACACAAGACTACATCTTGCTTTTGGATAAGCCCTAAATCTCCGTGTATAGCCTCCGCAGCATGCAAAAACTGAGATGGCGTACCCGTAGAATTCAGTGTAGCCACAATTTTATTTCCTATATGAGCCGATTTACCTATACCCACCACAATAAGTTTTCCCTTCATGGAATAGATAGTTTCCACGGCCTTCACAAAATTTTCGTCTAACCTATTAATCAAATTATGTAATTCCGAAATCTCTGTTTCAATGGATATTCTTGCTAAATCCAAAATTTCGTTTATCTTCATTTCAGTAAATTTTAATATGCAAAAATCGGAAAAATAAATAGTACTTCGTAATTTTTGAGAAAATAAATATCTATTTTAGCAAAAAAATCCTTTCCACCAAGAAGATGAAAAGGACTCCTATATTTAAAATATTATAGTTTCAAATCTGCATTGACAAGTCTCACTGCCTCTGCTGAAACTTTAAATCTATCTTTTTCTTCATTTGTAAGTGATATTTCTACGATTTTTTCTACGCCATTTGCACCAATAATAGCTGGCACACCTAAGCAAATATCACTTTGCCCATATTCACCTTCAAGAAGCAACGAACACGGAATCATTTTTTTCTGGTCGCAAAGAATGGATTGTACCAAAACAGAAACTGCTGCCCCTGGTGCATACCAAGCTGATGTTCCTAAAAGTTTCGTAAGAGTGGCACCTCCTACTTTTGTTTCTTCTATCACATAATTTTGTTGTTCTTCCGTAAGAAATTCACTCACTGGCACACCATTTCTCGTTGCCTTACTAATCAAAGGAAGCATTCCTGTATCGGAGTGCGCAGCAATTACCATACCATCTACATCAGAAATTGGAGCGTTAAGAGCCTCTGCCAATCTATATTTAAAACGAGCAGAATCTAAGGCTCCTCCCATACCGATAATTCTATTTTTTGGTAAATTCAATGCCTTATGAACAAGGTAAGCCATAGTATCCATTGGATTAGAAACAACAATTATAATCACCTCAGGGGAATGTTGGAGTAAGTTTTCGGCAACCTCTTTCACAATACCAGCATTAATGCCGATGAGCTCCTCACGCGTCATTCCTGGTTTTCTTGGTATCCCAGAAGTTATCACTGCTACTTTAGAACCTGCCGTTTTAGAGTAATCTCCTGTTGTTCCTACGATTTTCGTGTCAAAGCCGTTCAATGATGCTGTTTGCTGCAAATCCATTGCCTTTCCCTCTGCGAATCCTTCTTTAATATCCACTAATACCACTTCGGAAGCGAAATTTTTCATCGCAATATACTCTGCACAAGATGCCCCTACTGCACCCGCACCCACTACTGTTACTTTCATAATTAAATTTATTTTTACTTTTTTATTAAACTTTTTTAACCTTTCAAAATTAAATATTTTGGCCGAATTATCCAAATTATTTTTATTTCATCAAAAAAAATATTATCAATCCAACTCCTTCGTAACACCAATACCAAATAGTGCAAAATCATACTTTGCTGGGTCTTTTTCATCCATTCTTCTTAAAGAATCATCTAATTCCTCCACTGCCTTCCAATCATTCTGAGGGCGATGTAATAGCCCTAACTTTCGGGAAATATTTGCTGTATGAACATCAAGAGGAATGGAGAGATTTCTCTGGTCTATCCGTTTCCAAAGTCCAAAATCTACTCCTTTTTTGTCTTTCCTCACAAGCCAGCGAAGATACATCATAAGGCGTTTTGCGGCAGATTTTTTGTAAGTAGAACTGATATGTTTGCTACTTCGATGTTGTTCTCCAAGTAAAAACTGCCTTCGGAACCGCTCCAAGGCGTGATAAAAATTCGTTTCACCATCTTTCAGCAAAAATAAATCCTCCAAAGAGCCCCATTTAGAATAAATATTATTCAAAGATTTTAAGAAAAACTTAAAATCCTCCATCATAAAAGTCCTATGAACTGATTTATCACCAAATTTATCAAGATATTTATCAGAATAATTCATCACGAAGTCGTAGGGTGAATTTCCCATCATTTCTATTATTTTATTAGCGGAATTAATGATGGATTTCCTATTTCCCCACGCAATAATTGCCGAAAAAAATCCTGAAATCTCTATATCTTGTTGCAAATCAAATCGATGAGGAATCTGTATTGGGTCATTCTCAATAAAATCAGGGCAATTGTATTGCTCTACCTTTTCATCAAGAAAAGATTTTAAATCGTTAAAATCCATTATTTTCATTTTAAAAGGTTACTCGTTCCAACATTTTTGGGAGAAAAGTATTCTCAAACTCTATTTTGGCTTCATCAAGGAAAAGTTGCAAGTCATCATACCTATTGGAGAAATGCCCCAAAATTAGTTTTTTTACCCCTGCTTTTTTAGCGATGATACTCGCTTCGCGAGCTGTGGAATGTCCTGTCTTAATAGCCATTTCTTGTAAATTTTGTAAAAATGTAGATTCGTGATAGAGTAAATCAGCCCCTTTTATGATGGGAATAATATCCTCTTTAAAACTAGTATCACTACAAAATGCATATGATTTCGAAGACTCTGGCTCGTTGGTTAGTATTTCATTTTTTAGGATATATCCATCACTTAGAACGAAGTCTTTACCATTCTTAATATTCTGATAATCACAAATTTCTATCTCTGGATATTTTTTTATTTCCTCCATATTAAGAGGGCGAACTTTTTCTTTTTCTCTGAAAAGGTATCCATTACAATAAATTCTGTGTTTCAGTGGAATAGTATATACTTCTACCATTTTATCCTCAAAAATTTTTTCAGACTGAATACCTTCTAACTCTTTGTAAATCATCTCAAAACCACGATAAGTCTCCGTGAGTCTAAAGATTGTTTCCATCATCTCTTTAATACCTTTAGGGCCATAGATATAGAGCGGTGTTTCCCGACCGAGAAGCCGAAACGATGCCACCAACCCAGGTAACCCAAAACAATGGTCTCCATGAAGATGAGAGATGAAAATATGATTAATCTTAGAGAATTTTGCTTTTGCCTTTCGAAGTTGCACCTGAGTTCCCTCTCCACAATCTATCAAGAAATGTCTATCTGCCATTTCCAAAAGTTGTGCCGTAGGAAAAGAACGAGCAGTGGGAATGGCAGAATTAAACCCCAATATGGTAAGATAATGATTCATTTTTTTGTGTTATAACTAACTTTTTTATAGTCTGAAACCCCTATATCTTATATAATTTTGCAAATTTTAGGATAAGATTCTTCTTTCCTTCGTTAGCAAAATCTATCTTTGCTTTAATATTTTCTGGGTCAGTACCATCTATTAGGATGACCTCTCCTACTCCGAATCGGTCGTGTCGCACTTTGTCTCCCACCTGTATTTCCTGAATATTCCCATTGCCGTTGGTAATTTTCGCATTGCTAATAGACACAATCTCTTTATTCTGGGTAATATTAATAGGGCGAATGATTTTTTTCTTCGGCTCTAACCTTCTAAATGTATTTAGAGTAGATGGTGTTTCATCGAAAATATTAGACTTCAATCCCGAACGATTAATCACTTTTTTTTCAATATTAGGATTCAGAAAATCCAAATAATGGGAATCCACCTCTGTGATGAAACGACTCGGTTCGCAACTGGTATTTTTTCCCCATTGATAGCGAAAAGTGGCGTAGGAAAGAAATATTTGTTTTTCGGCACGCGTAAGAGCCACATAGAACAGACGACGCTCTTCCTCCAACTCGTCGCGGGTATTAGAACTCATAATACTTGGAAATAGATTCTCTTCTAAACCAACAAGATGTACCACTGGAAATTCCAAACCTTTTGAAAGGTGAATTGTCATTAACGAAACTCTATCGCCATCCTCTTCATCCTTTTTTTCTGTATCGGTAGAAAGGGCAATATTCTCCAAAAAGTTGGATAGAGACGGATCTCCATCGTCCAACTGCTGTTGTTCTTCTATGAATCCCTGTAACGAGTTCATCACCTCCTGAATGTTTTCAATTCTAGAAACTCCCTCCGGTGTTTGGTCCTCTTTCAATACCCTTAACAATCCGCTTCGTTTGGCCACTTCCATCGTTACATTATAGGCATTTTCTGTTTTTAGCATCACTCGAAATGCTTGTATCATCTGCCAAAAATCATTAAGTTTATTAATGACGCTATTATTCAGTCCTAACTGACTTGAATAAAATGAAATATTATCAAGAACTTTTGATAAAGGCAAATCAATGGAATCAGCGAAAACGATTAACTTATTCTGTGTAGTCTCTCCGATGCCTCTTGTAGGATAATTTATCACTCTCATAAGTGCCTCATTATCATTATCATTTACCAAAATACGAAGATAAGCCATCAGGTCTTTCACCTCTTTTCTTTGATAAAAAGATAGCCCTCCATAGACTTTATACGGGATATTTTTCTTCCTTAAAGCATCTTCAATGGCACGCGTCTGCGAGTTAGTTCTATACAACACAGCAATATCACTGAACCTTCGTTTATCCCGAAGATGCAAATCCCAAATATTCGTTGCAACGAAAGAGGCCTCATCGGCATCGGATAGAGCTCGGTATATTTTTATTTTGTCGCCCTCCTCATTCTCCGAAAATACATTTTTAGGAAATTGGTTGATATTTCTTGCTATCACGCTATTAGCAGCATCTACAATCATTCGTGTAGAACGATAGTTTTGCTCCAAAGAGACCTTCTCTACATTGGGATAATCTTTCTCAAAATTAAGGATATTATAGATATTCGCCCCACGAAAGGAATAAATAGATTGAGCATCATCTCCCACCACGCAAATATTCTCAAACTTAGAGGCTAATGCCTTGATAATAAGATACTGAGAATGATTGGTATCCTGATACTCATCTACCAAAATATATCTAAATCTATCTTGATACTTTGCCAAAATCTCAGGAAAACGCGTGAGTAATTCATTGGTTCTCAACAATAAATCATCAAAATCCATTGCACTATTTCGATAGCATTGCTCTACATATTTTTTGTAAATCGTCCCGAGATGCTTCATATTACTTTTCTCATCGTTCGCAACGAGTTCAGGAGTATTAAAGTATGCCCTTACGGTGATAAGGTTATTCTTATATGCTGAAATTTTGGACTGCACTTTTTTGGGTTTGTAGATTTCTACATCTAAATCAAGGTCTTTAATTACCTTTTTCAACACATTGAGAGAGTCCTGAGCATCATAAATTGTAAAATTGGACTCAAAGCCCAAGAAATGCCCCTCTGACCTTAGAATACGCGCAAAAACGGAGTGGAAAGTCCCCACCCAAATACTTTTAGCATTGCTCTCTCCCACCACTTTGGCAATTCTCTCTTTCATTTCCTTTGCAGCCTTGTTTGTAAAGGTCAGTGCCAAAATATTAAATGGGTCTATGCCGTTGGTTATCAAATTAGCAATCCTCATCGTTAGAACCCTTGTCTTCCCCGAACCAGCACCTGCAAGCACCATCAGAGGGCCTTGTAAGGTAGTTACGGCTTTATATTGGCTTTCATTTAATCCCTTTAAAAAGTCTTCCATTTTGCTAAAATTAGTATGCAAAGATACAGATTTTTGGTGGAAGGATAAAAATACTATACCCCAAAAAGGCTACTTTCCAAAAAACTAATTTTCCTTATATTTGCAAACTTAATTCATTAAAAATATTTAAATTCATATAAAAATGTTATCAGTTCAAGGTTTGGGATTGCATCACTCTGGGAATTATCTCTTCCGAGATGTAAATTTTACAATAAAAAGAGCCGACAAAATTGGGTTGGTGGGAAAAAATGGAGCAGGAAAATCTACACTACTGAAAATTCTCTCCAATGAGATTAATTTCTATGAAGGAAATGTCGTCCCAGAGGGGAATATCACTATCGGTATTCTTAAACAAGACCTTGATTTTGTGAAAGGTAGAAGCGTTTGGGATGAAACAATGCAGGCTTTCGAGCAAATCAATAAATGGCAATCAGAATTAGAGCAAGTTAATGAACAACTCGCTACGCGTACCGACTACGAAAGTGAGGAATACACTAACTTAATACACAGAATGACAGACCTTAACGACCTATTACAACACCACGACGCCTACAACTTAGAAGGTGATGTAGAGAAAGTCCTCCTTGGGCTGGGATTCAAAGCGGATGACTTTAACAAAATAACAGATACATTCTCGGGCGGATGGCGTATGAGGATTGAACTAGCAAAACTTCTCCTCCAAAATAATGACCTTTTACTGCTCGACGAACCTACCAACCACCTCGATATGGAATCCATTATTTGGCTGGAAAACTTCCTAAAAGACTACTCTGGTGCCATCGTCTTGGTGAGTCACGATAAACAATTTATGACAGCCGTATGCAATCGTACATTTGATGTAAATAACAAAAAAATTGACGATTACAAAGCAAATTACTCTAAATACTTGGAACTTCGCAAGGAAAGACGAGAAAAATTAATGCAGGCGAAAAAGAACCAAGATGCCGAAATCAAACAAATGGAGGATAATATAAATAAATTCCGAGCGTCGGCAACAAAGGCAAGTTTTGCTCAATCTCTCATCAAAAAATTGGAAAAAATAGAAAGAATAGAGATAGACAATGAAGATATATCCAAATTCAATATACGATTTGAGCCATCCATCACCCCAGGTAAAGTGATTTTTGAGGCTGAAAATTTAGGAAAATCCTACGGTGATAAGCAAGTTTTTGACAATGTAAATTTCTTTGTAGAAAGAGGTGATAGAATTGCTCTCTTGGGGCAAAATGGACAAGGAAAAACAACCTTAGCAAAAATTCTATCAGGTAATATTAAGGATTTTTCAGGAACTTGGAATCTCGGCCATAATGTAAATATCGGCTATTTCGCACAAAACCAAGAAGAAGTCCTTGACCCAAACAAAACCGTACTACAAGAAGCCGAAGATACCGCAACAGAAGAAACTCGCCCACGCGTGAGAGACCTACTCGGTAGCTTCCTATTCTCTGGTGAAGATGTAGAAAAGAAAACAAAAGTATTATCTGGGGGCGAGAGAAACAGACTGGCTCTGTGTAAGTTACTCCTCCGACCATTTAATACATTAATAATGGACGAGCCCACCAACCACCTTGATATTCAATCAAAGGAAATTATCAAATTAGCCCTGCAAAAATACGAAGGAACTCTCATCGTAATCTCTCACGATAGAGAATTTTTACAAGGGCTTGCTGATAAAATTTTTGAATTCCGAAATGGTGAAATGAAAGAGTTTCTCGGGAATATAGATGAATATTTAGAATACCGACAGAAAGAAAGTATCCGCGAAATTTCTATGGAAAAAGCCAAATTAGATAGCAAAAAAACAAATACTCTTGAACAAAAAATATCTACTCAACATATCGTAGAAAAGGAAAATAAAAAAAATTTCGTATCCAAAGAACAAAAGAACATCCTCAATAAGATACAAAAAATAGAGGATAAAATCACAACTTTGGAACAAGAAATTAAAAATTTTGAGGACGATTTTTCTAAAAATAACCCAACCGAAGAAACCCTCAATCTTTATAAAGCAAAACAAACTGAATTAGAAACCATAATGGAGGAATGGGAAAACCTCAATACCTCCATAAATTAGGCTACCCCTTCTAATATTTTTTGTAATGATTACAATTTTAGACCACACATTTTCGCAACTCAATGAGTTTATTTATCAACTGAATCCCAGTAAGTTATTCATACTCTGCGACGAAAATACCCACGAGTATTGCCTCCCTATTCTACTACCGAATATGGAAATAAACTGCCCTTTTGAAATCATTGAAATAGAGGCAGGTGAAGAGATGAAAACTATAGAAACGGCTACGCAACTTTGGGAGATTCTCACGGAATTTGAAGCAGATAGAAAAGCACTTCTGCTGAATCTTGGGGGAGGTGTAATTACCGATTTGGGAGGATTCGTGGCTTCCACCTATAAACGAGGGATAAAATTCATTAATCTCCCAACAAGCCTCTTAGGAATGTGTGATGCGTCAATCGGGGGAAAAACAGGCATTGACCATCAATTCATAAAAAATATCGTAGGAACATTTGCCCTTCCAGAACGAATTTTTGTTTTCAGTAATTTTCTTAAAACATTACCTTTCAGAGAGTTAAAAAGTGGTTTTGCTGAAATGATAAAACACGGCCTCATTGCTGATAAAAAACATTGGGATGACCTCATTAATCTCCCAGAAATATCAGTAGAACATATCCAGCCACATATTGAGACCTCTATGAAGATAAAGGAAAATATTGTACATATTGATTATCAAGAAAAAAATATCCGCAAGGTTTTAAATTTTGGACATACCATAGGCCACGCCGTCGAAAGTCTATTCTTGGAAGAGGATGAAATTATTCCACACGGATTTGCAATAGCATATGGTATGATTTGTGAAACTCAGCTATCTTATTTAGAAGGATTTATATCAAAAAATACTACTGAAAAAATCATTAATAATATCAGAAAATTTTATACAGATATTAAGCTACCCTTCAACAAAGATAAGATTATCATAAAAATGATGAATGACAAGAAAAATACGCACGGAAATATCAATTTCACCCTGCTAAGCGAAATCGGAGAAGGAATTTATGATGTGCAATGCAAAAATGAAAATATTCTATCCTGCATTCTTTAAACTTTCAAAAAACACTCGTATTCAAAAAAAAATATTAACTTTGTGATTATTTTAAAGTAAAAATATTGTGGCAAATATTGTAGAGGAAATCAAGAAACCTATCAACTCTGAGATGAAACTTTTTGAACAAAAGTTTTACGAGTCGATGCAATCTAAGGTTCCACTTTTAGATAAAGTAACCCGCTTCATAGTAACAACCAAGGGAAAACAGATGAGACCTATGTTTATATTTCTCTGTGCAAAATTATTAGGTGAAGTGAATGAAAAAACCTATCGTGGTGCCTCTATGATAGAACTAATCCACACTGCTACATTAGTCCATGATGATGTTGTAGATGAAAGCTTTAAAAGGCGAAACTTTTTTTCTATCAATGCTTTGTGGAAAAATAAAATAGCCGTGCTGGTAGGTGATTACCTCCTATCAAAGTCTGTTTTGTTATCTACAGACAATAAAGACTACGACCTACTATCGGTGATATCTCGAACGATAAGAGAAATGTCTGAAGGGGAGCTACTACAATTAGAAAAAGCAAGAAAATTAGATATCACTGAGAAGGTTTATTATGAAATTATCCGTCAAAAAACAGCCACGCTTATCTCTGCTTGTTGCGAAATTGGGGTACTTTCTAATAATTCTGATGAAATTTTAGCAAAAAAAATGCGAGATTTTGGGACTTATACGGGAATGGCATTCCAGATTAAAGATGATTTATTTGATTACCTCAGTTCTAATGTTATCGGAAAACCTGTAGGTATTGATATAAAGGAACAAAAAATGACTCTTCCACTTATATTCACTCTAAAAAATTGTAGTGAAAATGATAGAAAATATTACTTCAAAACGATAAAAAATTATAATAACGATAAAAAACGCGTAAAGGAACTAATAGATTTTGTAAAGAAATCAGGTGGATTGGAGTACGCTATTGGGATTATGAAAGATTTTCAGCAAAAAGCAAAAGATATCTTAAACGACTTTCCTGATTCTCAGGCGAAAATATCACTCAACCTAATGCTTGATTATGTCATTGAAAGAAAACTTTAACACAATAAAAAGGCTATTTAAATAAATAGCCTCTCTCTTTATTGATTGTTAAACTCTGATATAAAGTGTAGTTTTACATTTGGAAATTTTTCTTGCGTCATTGTAATGGTAAAGGACGAATCTGCCAAAAACACCAACTGATTATACTTATCCCGAGCTAAGAATCGTTGTTTTAACCTCGCAAATTCCTTGAATTCTTCTGATTTTTCATCGGCTTCTACCCAACAAGCCTTATGAATAGAGATTGGTTCGTAAGTGCATTTTGCACCATATTCGTGTTCCAATCTATATTGTATTACTTCATATTGTAAAGCTCCTACAGTACCTATAATTTTTCTACCATTCATCTCTAAAGTGAAAAGTTGGGCTACTCCCTCATCCATTAGTTGGTCTATACCTTTTGCTAACTGCTTAGCTTTCAGAGGGTCATCATTATTAATATATCTAAAATGCTCTGGGGAAAAACTTGGTATTCCCTTAAAACTTAATTTTTCACCCTCCGTTAGAGTATCTCCTATTCGGAAATTCCCTGTATCGTGTAGGCCAACAATATCACCAGGAAAACTCTCATCTACAACTTCTTTTTTATCTGCAAAAAATGCATTCGGAGAGGAAAATTTCATTTTTTTCCCCTCTCTCACGAGCAGATAATTTTCATTTCGTTTAAAAGTTCCTGAAACAATTTTCACAAAAGCCAATCTATCACGGTGTTTTGGATCCATATTGGCATGTATTTTAAAGACAAACCCTGTGAAATTATTTTCCTCTGGTCTTACCTCACGATTATCCGCTTGCTTCGGCTGAGGGTTCGGAGCAATATCTATGAAAGCATCTAACAATTCTCTCACTCCAAAATTATTCAACGCTGAACCAAAAAATACAGGCTGCTGTTGTCCTGCCATATATTCTTCTTTACTGAATTCTGGATACACGGACTCTATTAATTCTAGCTCATCTCTTAAGGTTTGCGAAGCTTTTTTCCCTATTGCCTCATCAATTGATGAGTCATTTAGGTCATTAAACGTGATGCTATCTCCAATTTTTTGTTTTTTCTCTTCTAAGAATAGTTGGATATTTTTCTCCCAAATATTATAAATTCCCTGAAACTCGGCTCCCATACCAATAGGTAACGAGAGTGGCACTACGGACAGACCTAATTTCTGTTCCACCTCGTCAAGAAGGTCAAAGGCGTCCTTTCCCTCTCTATCAAGTTTGTTAATGAAAACTATCATTGGGATATTCCTCATTCTGCACACTTGAACGAGTTTTTCCGTTTGCTCTTCTACCCCTTTTGCCACATCAATTACTACAATTACGGAATCTACCGCTGTAAGTGTTCGGTATGTATCTTCGGCAAAATCTTTATGCCCTGGTGTATCTAATATATTGATTTTATGACCTTTATAATTAAACGCCAAAACAGAAGTCGCTACGGAAATTCCTCTTTGCCTCTCAATTTCCATAAAGTCGGAAGTTGCTCCTTTTTTTATTTTATTAGATTTCACCGCTCCTGCCTCTTGGATTGCTCCTCCGAACAAAAGTAATTTTTCAGTAAGAGTAGTTTTACCAGCATCTGGGTGAGAAATAATACCAAAAGTTTTTCTTTTTTGTATTTCTTGAATTAAATTTGACATATCTTATATTAATTATGCAAAGATAATGATTTTATATTTTATTGAAATACTAATATTGTTTTTCCTCGTGAGCGTTCGTTTGCGACCTTGTTAAGAGCATCATTCACCTCTTCAAACGAAAAAACTTTGTCAATAGATGGCTTCACTCTTGTTTTGGATAAAATATCTGCCACCTCGGATAGCTGTACTCCATTGCTTTCTACATAAATAAAATCATAATGTACACCTTTTTTATTCGCTATCAAATCAAGTTTTAATCCTGCTAATCGGAATAAAATTCTTTTCCATATTGGGAAACTCATTCGTTTAGCAAAAGCTCCGTTTGGCATAGCACGAAGCGATACCAAATGACCGCCTTTTCTTAGAATATTCATTTGTTTGATAGTCTCTGAACCACCCAAGGTATCCAGCACATAATCTATATCTTTTAGGATTTTGGTATAGTCTTCCATTTTATAATCTATAAATTGGTCTACTCCCAAATCCATTACTCTTTCTTTATTAGCAAGGGCTCCATTAGTTATTACCTTTAGACCTTTTGCCTTGGCAATTGGTATAGCCATTGCACCTACTCCACCTGTTCCACCAGAAATAAATATAGTTTTCCCTGTATCTATTTTCATTAAATCTAAAGCCTGTATAACAGTAAGAGCTGTTAATGGAACGGCCGCAGCTTCCACATCCGATAGATAGTCAGGGACCTTTGCTAATGCATTTACATCCACCGCTACATACTCTGCGAAAGCACCAATATGAGATAGAGGAAGCCTTGTGAAGACTCTATCCCCCACTCTAAATTGAGAAACACTATTACCTACCTTTTCTATTATTCCAACCATTTCATTTCCAGCAGTAAGGGGTAATTTATACGGAGTGACGAGTTTTACCTCACCACGAGAAATCATATTATCCAAAGGATTTACCCCTGCTGTTTTAATTTTTACAAGTGCTTGATTATCATTTATTTGTGGTATAGGAATATCTACTATATTTAAAATCGGATTCTGTTTATTGTATTTTGTTAATTGTGCCACTTTCATCATAATTCTATAACACTTAATTTCTTCGGCGGTCTCCAAGTAATAAAGATGCCCAATAAAGTAACTGAGCCAGAGAGCCTAAAGCCGCTACAACATAAGTTCGCGCCGCCCATTTTAAACTGTCCTCTACCCCACCAAACTCGGACGGAGTAATCATTCCTGTGGATTGTAGCCATTTCATAGCTCGGTTGCTCGCATCATATTCTACCGGTAATGTAATAAATGTAAAAAGTGTAGTAACAGCAAACAATAATACACCTAATGCAAGGACTAATTTACCTAGGCTACTCGTAGCCATTAAAAAAATTCCTGCCATAATGACAAATTGTGACATTCTAGAACTTATATTCACCATTGGGACCAATTTAGACCTCATCTGCAACATCGAATAGCCTAAAGCATGCTGTACGGCGTGCCCCACCTCATGAGCTGCAACAGCAGCAGCAGCTACATTTCGCTCCATATACACTGCCTCAGACAGATTTACAGTCTTATCCATTGGATTATAATGATCTGTAAGTTGTCCTGCTACCGAAATAACTCGAACATCTGTGATTCCATTGTCGTGGAGCATCTTCTCTGCTATCTCTTTTCCTGATAATCCATTTTGTAGGCGAACCTTAGAATAGTATTCAAATTTGGACTGCAACTTAGACGACACATACCAACTAACAAGCATCGTAAGCCCAATAATGATATAATAAATTCCCATTTCTTATATTTTTTAGTTTACATAAGTCAAAAACTATGCCATGTCTATCCACCGACTCTTTTTGTCTTATATCCCATCTCCGTAAGCATTTTTATTATCTTATCCCTATTATCTCCTTGTATGATGATAATTCCATTTTTTTCTGAGCCTCCAATTCCTAGTGTAGTTTTTATTTTTTTGGAAATCTGTTTCAGCATATCGTCATTTCCTTCAAAACCTTCTATTATAGTTACGGGTTTCCCATTTCGTCCCTTTTTCTCAAACTTACAAATAAGTGGTTCTTTCTGCTCAAAAGGTTCTTCTGGCATCTGGAAATCTTGCTCTATATGGTCTGGAAAAAGGTTTTTAAGTTGGTCTCTCAAATCCATTATTTATCGTATTGATTAGGGTAAGTCTTTTTAACTTCATCTATATTGCTTAAGACTTTTTCTTTTAGAGAATCTTGATATTTTTGCAATTTTTGAGAGATTTTCTCATCTGTTACTCCCATTATTTTTGATGCTAAAATCCCTGCATTTGTCGCTCCATTAAGTGCTACCGTGGCTACTGGTATTCCTGATGGCATTTGTAAAATAGACAATACAGAATCCCATCCATCTATGGAATTACTAGACAAAATAGGCACACCTATCACGGGTAATGTAGTGCAACTTGCTACCATACCTGGCAAATGTGCTGCACCGCCTGCTCCTGCAATAATCACTTTTATACCTCTATCTTTTGCGGATTTTGCATAGTCAAACATTCTCTCAGGAGTTCTATGAGCCGATACAATTGTAAGTTCGTACGGAATACCTAATTGTTCCAAAAAATCTGATGCTTGTTTCATTATTACCAAATCACTTTGGCTTCCCATAATAATTCCTACCATTTTTTTATATTTTGATTATTTTATCTAAAAAAATCCCCTTGAAAATTTCAAGAGGATTTTAACTATTAACCCATCTACCTATATTCTATTATATGATAGATTTTTTATTCACAAAGGATAATTCCTTTATTATTATTAAACTCAACCACTCCACTATTTAGTTGATAGGCATACATTACCTCTTTCCCATCTATTTTCGTAAAGTGCTTTTTATATACTTCGTCTATTTCATCAGTGAAAAGTTTGATGCTTCCTCCTTCCAATGAAGACACCACAGCTGCGTGGTTTTTCATAATATGAAATTCTCCATTTTTACCTGGCAACAATACAGAATCCACTTCTCCTTCAAAAATAACAGACTCTGGTGTTAAAACTTTTATATTCATTTTAATCAGATTTCAAACTCAATGATTAATCTTATAATATATCAATCATCAAGTCATTATGGATTACTATTTATTTTCAGCAAGCATTTTTTCGCCTGCTTCTATTGCTTCTTCAATAGTTCCTTTTAGGTTAAAGCAAGCCTCAGGCAAGTGATCTAATTCTCCATCAATAATCATATTAAATCCCTTAATAGTATCTTTAATATCTACCAACGCACCTGGTATACCTGTAAATTGTTCTGCCACATGGAATGGCTGAGAAAGGAATCTCTGAACTTTTCTTGCACGATAAACAACCAATTTATCTTCTTCGGAAAGTTCCTCCATACCAAGAATAGCAATAATATCTTGGAGTGCTTTATATCTTTGTAGAATTTCTTTTACCCTTTGAGCACAATCATAGTGTTCGTCACCTAAAATCTCTGGAGTAAGAATTCTTGATGTAGATGCCAATGGATCCACGGCTGGATAAATACCAAGAGAGGCGATTTTTCTATCCAATACAGTAGTTGCATCAAGGTGAGCAAATGTTGTTGCTGGCGCAGGGTCTGTCAAGTCATCAGCTGGTACATAAATCGCTTGTACAGAAGTAATAGACCCATTTTTCGTAGAGGTAATTCTCTCTTGCATTGCCCCCATTTCAGACGCCAAAGTTGGCTGATAACCTACTGCTGATGGCATACGTCCAAGAAGTGCGGACACCTCTGAACCAGCTTGTGTAAAACGGAAAATATTATCAACAAAGAAAAGTACATCTCTACCTTGCCCCTCGCCATCACCATCTCTATAATATTCTGCCAAAGTAAGCCCTGAAAGTGCTACTCTCGCTCTTGCCCCTGGTGGCTCATTCATCTGTCCGAAAACAAATGCTGCCTTAGAGTCTTTCATTTCTTCAAGATTAACTTTTGACAAATCCCAACCTCCATTTTCCATAGAGTGCATAAAGTCTTCTCCGTATTTAATAATACCAGACTCTAACATTTCTCTTAAAAGGTCATTTCCTTCTCTTGTTCTCTCTCCTACTCCTGCAAATACAGAAAGACCACCATGTCCTTTTGCTATATTATTAATTAACTCTTGAATCAATACAGTTTTACCAACACCAGCACCTCCAAACAAACCAATTTTACCACCTTTTGCATAAGGCTCTATAAGGTCTATTACTTTAATACCTGTAAATAAAACCTCTGCTGATGTAGAAAGTTGGTCAAACTTAGGAGCCTCTCTGTGGATTGGAAGACCTTTATCCTTTGAAAGCGTAGGAAGACCATCAATAGCATCACCTACCACATTAAACAATCTACCATTCACTCCCTCACCTGTCGGCATTGTTATTTGGCGACCTTGTGCTATCACATCTTGCCCTCTTTTTAGTCCATCTGTAGCATCCATAGCAATACATCTTACAGAATCCTCACCGATGTGCTGCTCTACTTCAAGAACAAGTTTATCACCATTTTCTTTTTCAATAACCAAAGCATCATAAATTTTAGGAAGTGCTTCTGCTTCACTAAAAACAACATCGATTACTGGACCGATAATTTGAGAGATTTTTCCTTTTATTTGATTTGACATTTGCTAATTTTTTTCTTGTGTGCAAATATAACAAATATTATTTAATTAACAATTTTTTAATGGAAATATTTTACTTTTTATTCTACTTACTACAAAATTATTGCTCAAAAAAAAGATTTTTATCATATTTGCAACTCAATTTTAAGATTTAAAACTTTGGAAATCATTCAAAATTTAGAGCAATATTACCCTCAAAAGCCATTAGTTCTTTCTATTGGTATGTTCGATGGGGTACATCGTGGGCATCAAGAGATTATACACAAAATCAATAATATAGCCCAAAAAATGCAGTGGGAATCTGCTATCCTCACCTTCACCCCTCATCCAAGATTAGTCTTCAATCCTAACGACAATTTAAAACTACTAAATACCCTTGACGAAAAAATATATCTTCTGGACAAGGCTAATATCCAAAATTTATTTATTCAAAATTTCGATGAAAATTTTCGAAATATCTCAGGTGAAGATTTTATCCGCGAAATTTTAGTAAAAAAACTCAACGTAAAATATCTAATCATCGGACACGACCATACTTTCGGAAAAAACAAAAGTGGAGACTTTAGACTTTTAAAACAACTATCTAGCGAATTAGGATACCAAGTGGAACAAATTGATGCATTTAGCCTACATCATCAAACGATTTCTTCCACCAAAATCCGAAATGCATTGCTAAACTCTAACATACAGGAAGCTAACAACATGCTTAATTATCATTATGCCATATCAGGAGAAGTAATCAATGGGAAAAAGTTGGGGCGAACTATTGGTTACCCTACAGCTAATATTAGGGTCGAAGACTGCAAACTTTTACCAAAAAATGGAGCTTACATCGTAGATGTTTTCATTGATAATTATAAATTTAAAGGGATGCTGAGTATCGGAACAAATCCTACCGTTAATGGAAAAAATATTAGTATAGAAGTCCATATTCTAGATTTTAGACAAGATATTTATGGTAAAAAAATTCGTGTGGAATTTAGAGATTTCCTTCACGAAGAAATAAAATTTGAAAGTTTAGAAGGACTAATCCAAAGATTAGATAAAGATAAAAAACTTACAGAAGATTTTTTCAGTAATTAACCAAATAAAAAAAAGGCTTTACAGAATATGTAAAGCCTTTTTTGAATAATTATTTCTGATATTCGTCTATTACTTTTTGGATACTTTCCACTTGCACATTAAGGCTGTTGGATTGTGGATTTTCTCTCAATAATTTCACTTTTTTAGCAAGTCCATTTTTGAGAATTTCCACAATTATACCTCTTACTTGCGGTTCCTTGAATACTGATGTGTAATTTCGGAATATTTTCGTAATAGCCTCCGTTGCTTTCACATCGTTGGATTCCATTATTAAATTAAAACCTTTCTCGGCAATAGCACCTAATTTAGGGTCATTCATTTCAATAAATGGATAAAATGCTACTACCTGTCCGATGATAGGATATAATTTTTGTACTTTATACTCTACAATGGATGGTAAGAGTTTGTTTGCAGCCTCTACGGAAGCGGATTCTAAATCTATTTTTTCGGCATATTCCTTTATTTTCTGTGGATTCAAGCCTATGATTCCTTCCAATGAGGCGGACTTCACGGAATTAGATACTTCCATTAATCCTTTTTCGTATATTGGTAAATATTTGGAGCGTTTCGTTTTGGCTAATGCTAATATTGCCTGCCCTTTCACTAATGTTTTAGGGTCTTTTTGAGCTAATTTTTCCACTTCGGAAAGAGCTAATTTAAGGTGTAGCGGATTATTCAAGTCTATTCCCGTGAGTGCCAATTTTCTTACTCTGAAGGATGGATCTTTTAGGGCTTTTACCAAGGTTCTTACATCTACTACATTCTTCGTTTTCTTACTTACAATATTACTTATGGTAATGTATCGAGTATAGAAATCAGCAGTATTCGCAAAAATAACCTCTTGTTGTTCATCAGTTTTTATATCCTTATTTTCCATTAATATAAGTCCATCGGGATTAATATTGATGAAGTCAGGATTCGTATTCGCTGGAAAAGTAAAGGTATTCTTTTCCTTAGCCTCCACCCAAACTTTCACTCGCTTAGGAGTTCCTTTTTCATAAATATCAATATTCAATGGAAATTGGAAAGGCATCCCTATTTGCTCAATCGTGATAGAAACATCTTTTTTAATAGGATTATATGACACTCCAGACTGTACAATAGGGTGCTCACTACCGAAATACCATTGATTAAAGAACCAATTAAGGTCTTTCCCTGAAACCTTTTCAAAGGCCAACCTTACTTGATGAGCTTCGCCCGTATTATATTCATTCTCTTTGAGATATTGGTGCATCCCCTCGAAAAATGCCTCATCGCCCAAGTAATTTCTGAGCATATTGAGGATATATCCACCTTTGTTGTAGGAAACATTATCAAACATATCTTCGCGATGATCATAATTAAATCTTACCAAATTTTTAGAATGGGATTTTTTAGTATGAATATAACTACTAATATCGTTATTGAGATGATACTCTGCCTCGTCTTTACCGTATTTATGCTCTAACCATAGATATTCGGAATAATTTGCAAAAGATTCATTAACAGTAAGATTAGCCCAGCTTTCAGTTGTTACAAGATCTCCAAACCAATGATGGAATAACTCATGAGCAACCACCGTTTCCCAAGTATTTTCATCAGCCAAATCTCCCGCCTTTAAGTTAGCACTTTCATTGTGGATTACAGCAGTAGTATTTTCCATAGCTCCACTTTCAAAATTTCGTCCGACAATTTGCGAATATTTAGCCCAAGGGAAGTCATATTTCAATAATTTGGAGAAAAACTCCATCATCTCGGGTGTATTCCCGAAAGTTTGTGTTGCATAAGGTTCATATTCTTTTTCTACATAGTAATCTACATCTATATTTCTCCATTTATCTTTCACGATAGCATACTCACCCACACCCATAAAGAATAAATATGGAGAATGTCGCTTGTCCATCACCCAATGGTCAGTTCGTATGTTACCATCTTTTTGAGAGGATTTCAATAGTCCATTAGATAGGGTTACAAATTTATCTGGCACACTAATGTATATTTCTTGTGTTGTCTTTTGGTTGGGTTTATCTATCGTTGGAAACCATGCAGAGGAAGATTCTGTCTCACCCTGTGTCCATATTTGTGTCGGAATATATGGATTTTCACCTTTTGGATTGATAAAATATAGACCTTTTTCCATATTTTCTCCATCCTCGCTTTGTACTTGATTTGGTCGAGCAGTATATTTTATGTAGAGTGTATAGTCTTCATTTCGTTGATAAGTTTTATCCAACTTGATACTCAATATATTATTTTTATATTGATATTCAACTGGTTGTAACTTACCATTTTTTTCCAAAGAAACATTATGAATGAGCATTCCTTTGGCATCAAGGGTAATATTATTCGATGGATAAAAATACGGTGATGCAGTGAGCCATTCCTCCCCATTCATTTCTTCTTTACTAAAATCAAAATTAACTTTTAGCTTTGTGTGTTTCAGTTCGGTAACCTTAGTATGAGTAGCTCTATACAAGTCTTCTCTCCCAGAAGTTTCTGTCTGTGCTTGAGAAAAACTTCCTAAAAATAGACTTACCAAACTCAGTATTGAAATTACTAATTTTCTCATTTTTTTTATTATTTATTGTTTGATTTGTTATTTTTTATAAAATCTTTAACTCCATTTGATGGTAATTTTTCATAATCCTGTAAATTTAAATTACCATCTAATACCATAGTTTTGGAGTCATCATTTTTGTCCTCGGATATAAAACGATAGTTTCTATGAATATTTTTCAATCTTACTCCTATCAGTTCACTAAAAAAGTACAAAAAATCCTTACCCGTTCTTCTAGATTGTATGCTTACGGACTTACTTATATCATCTCCCCATATTAATAAGGGTACATTATACCCTTCTTTATATCTATCTGTATGTGTGATGGTTAAATCTTTTTTAATTCCTTGTCCATGATCGCTAAAATATATCAAATAATAACTCTCTTCAGAGTCTTTTAATTTTTTATAAATGTGGTCAATAAAGGCATCCGTATTTTTAATACTTTTACTATAATAAGAAATATTCTTAGATAATAAAAACTCATCATACTCACCATTTACCCTATCTTTAATTGCTGGGTGAGAACCATACATATGTACAATTATTAATTTGGGTTTCGTTGTTTTTTCATCAAAATATTTATCAAATATTGGTAACATTCTATCATCCATGGGGTAATTTATCATATTTCTCACTTTTCCTTGATGTAGCGAAGTGTGATGTCTTGTACTATTTGCCAACATTGTAAGATAAGAATCTATTTTTTCTGCAAACTCTTGGTTGGATACCCAATAGGTTTCATATCCTAATTTATGCCCCAAAGATACTATATTATCAGATATCTGGTAATCTTTCAAAGTATTTGATAATGATAGTGTTCTTGATAAAGATGATATTGTGCCATACGATACTGAAACATAATTTTCAAATTGAATATGTGGAGTAGAATCTATAAATGGAGTATTTTTAATCAGAAAACCATAATTATGAAAAAAATCCCTCCTAGCACTTTCTCCAATAATCACTATTATATTTTTCTTTAACGGTTTTGTTTTTTCTATAATTTCCCATGACGAGGGTTTTCTCATATTTATATTAATATTTTCTTGTTCCTCTTTTATAGTATATACTTCAGATATGATATATAATATTTTCTTAATAGGCAATATATTAGAATAGTGGTATATTTTTTTGTTCAATGGATATAGTATTATTTTTTTTATGGGAAAATACAATACAATACTCTATTCTTAAATCTCTTATATTGTAGTTTACCTAATGCTATTGTAATTATTGCCAATAATATTAAATTTAAATATACCTTAATGGGAATCATCTTCATGTAAGAAAATGATTCCCTCACATTGGTATAATATACTGAATATATATATCCATAATCCACCTTACCATATACAATATTTACAGGATAATAAAAAATACTAACAAAAAAACTAATGGCAAGAAATACATTAAAAAGATTCTTGCTAAATTGTACTAATATTACAGAAAAAATATATGTAATCAAAATATACAATACCTTCGTAATAAATAACTCCTCTGGACTAATAAAATAAGATATTTGAATACCTATAAATAATAATAATCCTATATAGGGAAGTATAAATTTTATTTTTGTCATTATTTTTGTCATTATTTTTTAAATTAAAATATCCTATCTTACCCTTCCATCTCTTTTTTCAGGAATTTTCCTGTGATGGATTTTTCATTTTTGATAATCTCTTCTGGAGTTCCTTCAGCTACGATTTGTCCGCCATTTCGTCCACCCTCGGGGCCAACATCTATAATATGGTCTGCCAACTTTATCACATCGAGATTATGCTCAATAATGATGAATGAGTTCCCCAGATTCACCAATTTATCGATGACCTCCATTAAAATTTTCACATCTTCAAAATGCAATCCTGTGGTAGGCTCATCAAGAATATAGAGTGTATTTCCTGTTTGTTTTTTAGCGAGTTCCGTAGCTAATTTTATTCGCTGAGCCTCTCCTCCCGAGAGTGTTGTGGATTGTTGCCCAAGGGTAATATACCCCAACCCTACCTCTTGCAGGGTTTTTACTTTATTATAAATTTTTGGTATCGGTTGGAAGAACTCTGTAGCCTCATCTATCGTCATTTCCAACACATCGGCGATTGATTTTCCTTTGTATCGTATCTCCAGCGTTTCTCTATTGAATCGTTTTCCGTGACAAGTCTCACAATTAACATATACATCAGGCAAAAAATTCATTTCTATCACTTTAAGACCGCCCCCCTGACAAGTTTCACATCTTCCTCCTTTTACATTAAACGAGAATCTTCCAGACTTATACCCTCTAATTTTTGCCTCTGGAATTTCTGCAAAAATATTTCTAATATCACCAAAAACACCAGTATAAGTAGCAGGGTTGGAGCGTGGTGTTCGCCCAATAGGAGTCTGATCTACATCTACTATTTTATCTATATTTTCTAATCCTTCGATGGAGTGATATGGCAATGGTTCTTTCACAGCACGATAGAAATGTTTATTCAAAATCGGATATAATGTTCCATTAATTAGGGACGATTTCCCACTTCCAGAAACTCCTGATACTACCACCAACTTACCAAGAGGTACCTCTAAGGTTACATTCTTCAAATTATTCCCCACAGCACCTTTTAAGATGATAGATTTTCCATTTCCTACTCTCCTTTCTTTTGGTATTTCTATTACCCGTTTTCCATTGAGGTATTCTGCTGTTATAGTTTTTGCTTTTTTCAAGTCTTTTGGGCGTCCTTGCCAGAGGATTTCTCCCCCATATTTACCTGCCTTAGGGCCAATATCCATTACTTCATCAGCCTCCAAAATCATATCCTTGTCATGCTCCACCACCAATACAGAATTCCCTATATCACGAAGATTTTTCAGTGAGTTTATCAATCGTTCGTTATCTCTTTGGTGTAGCCCAATACTCGGCTCATCTAATATATATAAAACATTCACCAACTGAGAGCCTATCTGCGTTGCTAATCTAATTCGCTGACTTTCACCGCCAGACAAAGTTCGAGAACTACGACTAAGGCTTAAATACCCCAATCCTACATCCAATAAAAATTTCAACCGCCCCTGTATCTCTTTCAATATCTCATAGGCAATAATTTTATTCTTTTCCGAAAGTTTATCCTGCAAACCACCCAACCATTCCATCAAGTCTAATAGGCTCATTGCTGATATTTCGGCAATATTTTTCCCATCAATTTTAAAGCTAAGACTCTCTTCTCTCAATCTCATTCCATTACAAGTTGGGCAGGCTTCTTCTATCGTATAATTTCTCTCCAAAAGCCCTGAGGTATTCCCTTCTTTATTATCTATAATATCCTGAATAACAGATATCAAACCCTCAAAACTAATTTTTATATTCTTTGAAATACCTGCATGTTTCAACTCTATTGTTTCCTCTTTGTAAAGACCATTATAGATGAAATCAACTACCTCTGATGATATTTTATCAAATGGAGTGTCTAAACTATATTCATAAAGTTCCAAAATATTCCTAATCTGAGAAATAATCCATTTATTAGACTTAATATCCTCCAATGGTTTCAAAGCTCCTGCAGAGATTGATAATTTGGGATTTTCTACAAAAAGCGAAGTATCTATCCTCTTAATAGTTCCCAACCCCTTACAATGGTGGCAACTTCCCTTCGGTGAGTTAAACGAAAATGTATTCGGCTCTGGCATCGCCAGAGATAGTCCCGTGTCTTCATCCATTAACTTTTTGGAAAAATATTGTATCTCGGTAGAACCTAACTTCTGTATGCCTATAATCCCCTCACCCATTTCCATTGCGATTTTTAGGGATTTTTCCATACGAGAATCCATCCCCTCCTCTCCTACAATCCACCTATCTACTACAATATCAATATCATGAGACTTATATCTATCCAACTTCAAATCATATTCTATATCTACGATTTTACCATCTATACGAGCCTGCCCGTAACCTTTTTTAGCCATTTGGACAAACAATTCATGATAATGTCCCTTCCTTGCCCTCACCACAGGAGCCATAAGAAACAACTTCTCTCCCTGAAAATTATTCGTAAGAATTTCTAAAATCTGATTTTCTGTGTAACTTACTAATTTTTTACCCGTTGTGAGAGAATAGGCATCTGAGACTCTAGCAAACAAAAGCCTCAAGAAATCATACAGTTCCGTAACTGTCCCCACCGTAGAACGCGGATTTTTATTCGTTGTCTTCTGTTCAATAGCTATCACTGGCGGAAGTCCTTCTATTTTATCCACATCTGGACGCTCCAAACCACCCAAAAACTGCCTTGCATAGGCTGAAAATGTCTCTATATAGCGACGCTGTCCCTCAGCAAAAATCGTATCAAAAGCCAAAGAAGACTTCCCACTACCCGAAAGTCCTGTTATCACAACTAACTCATTTCGTGGGATTTTTATATCTATATTCTTCAAGTTATGCTCTCTTGCACCATAGATTTCTATATATTCTCGGTCTATTGATTTTTTGCCTTTTTCCATTTCGCAAAAATAAGGATTATCCTCAAAAAGATTAAACAAAAATGTCTATTTTTTTTGTGAGTTTTTTGATAATAAAAAATAAAAAGAGTTCAAACATATAGTTTGAACTCTCTAGGTGGTTTCTCCAGGAATCGAACCAGGGACACACGGATTTTCAGTCCGTTGCTCTACCAACTGAGCTAAGAAACCTTAAAATAATAGATGATAGTGGTTTCTCCAGGAATCGAACCAGGGACACACGGATTTTCAGTCCGTTGCTCTACCAACTGAGCTAAGAAACCTTTTTATTTTTTGGTGGTGCAAATGTATAAACTTTTATTAAACCCTGCAAATTTTACATCATTTTTTTTACAATATTTATAATACTATGCTGATTTTCAGTAATTTTATTTTAACAAAACTTATATTTATCCATCCTTTTTAGTTCTATTTTATCCTAAAAAATATTGATAAAATTATTTACTATACTTTACAATAAATTTAAAATCATTTTTTTATAAAAAAATTTGTTTTTATACAATATTAAGATTAAATTTGCATATCTAATAAAAAGGAAATTCTTATGTCAACTTATGTAGTTGTAGGTCTTCAATATGGAGACGAAGGTAAAGGAAAAATTACCGATGTTTTATCTGCAAAATCGGACTATGTAGTTCGTTTTCAGGGAGGTGATAACGCTGGACATACCGTGTATGTAGGCGATGAAAAATTCGTATTGCACTTGCTACCTTCGGGAGTACTTCAATGTAAAGGTAAATGCGTGATAGCTAATGGTGTAGTAGTTAATCCAAAAGCTTTTATTCACGAAATTGAAGAAATTGAAAAACGCGGATTAAAAACAGACCATATCTTCATTAGTAGAAGAGCCCATGTTATTATGCCTTATCATATTCTATTAGATACCTATCGAGAAGAGGAAGAAGGAGGAACGCAAATTGGGACTACTAAAAAAGGGATAGGTCCCTGCTACGAAGACAAAATCGCTCGTGTGGGTATCCGAATGATTGACCTACTGAACCCAGAAATTCTAAGAGAAAAAATTGAAAAAAATCTCAAGGTAAAAAATGCCTTATTTGAAAAATATTATGGTAAGCCCGCCCTCAACATAGATGAGGTGTATCATGAGTTCTTAGAGATTGGCCAGCAATTGAAAAATCGAATTGTAGATACCGAATTAGAGCTTAATGAAGCTATAAAAGAAGGAAAAAATATTCTCTTTGAAGGGGCTCAAGCACTTATGCTTGATATAGACTTTGGAACCTATCCGTTCGTAACATCTTCTTCGCCATCTACGGGAGGTGTTTGCACAGGAGCTGGAATACCTCCGACGAGCCTACAAAACTTAATCGGAGTGGCAAAAGCCTATTGTACAAGAGTAGGAAATGGACCTTTTCCATCAGAACTAAACGATGAGTTGGGAGAGAAAATCCGCCAAGTAGGACACGAGTTCGGAGCGACTACAGGAAGACCAAGAAGGACAGGTTGGCTTGATTTAGTTTCCTTGAAACATGCTTGTATGATTAATGGTATCAATAATTTAGTTATCACAAAACTTGATGTACTCACAGGAATTAAAAACCTAAAAATCGTTACAAAATACAAAACAGAAGATGATAAAATCATTGATTACTTTACCTCATCTACTACAAAATTATATGATTACGAACCTATATATGAGATATTAGATGGTTGGGACGAAGATATTACAAAAGCACGTTCCTACGAAGAGTTACCTGAAAATGCTAAAAAATATATTAAGTTCATAGAAAATTATTTGGGTATCAATGTCTATTTGGTATCCGTAGGCCCAGAAAGAAGTCAAAATATTATCCGTAAGGACTTATTTTAATAATTATTATAAAGGTTATAGATTAATTTCTTTAACCTTTTTATTTTAAAAATATGATTAACCAAGAGAAATTAACCAAACTTATTTTAGAACAACAAACTTATCTAAAAACAAGTTTAAACAAAAGAAAATCAGAAAGTTTCATAGATAACCTTTTTCAATTTTTGTTTAATTTAGAGACCAATATATGTCAATGTTCCTATGAAATTGAACAGAAATTAAGATTTATGAATATTGAACTCTCGGAAATTTTATTTATCTATCTTAGAGACTCTCAAAAAGCTAATTATGAGACTTGTAGATTTTTTGAATCTGTAGAGGATATATACTTAAAGCTAATTTCTGATGCTAAGGCAATGTTAGAAAACGACCCAGCAGCACAAAATTTGGAGGAAGTATATACAGCCTACCCAGGATTTTATGCTATTGCTATCCATAGATTGGCCCACCAAATGTGGAAACAAGATTTGAAGTTATTGGCTCGCGTATGGTCAGAATATGCCCACAGCAAAACGGGGATAGACATACACCCCGCAGCACAGATTGGTGATAATTTTTGTATAGACCATGGCACAGGAATTGTAATCGGCGAAACTTGTGTCATCGGAAAAAATGTAAAAATATATCAAGGTGTTACTTTGGGAGCATTGTCCGTATCCAAAGATAAAGCAAACCACAATAGACACCCAAAAATCGAAGATAATGTAGTAATCTATTCTGGTGCTACAATTTTAGGGGGTGATACCATTATCGGACATGATAGTATTATTGGCGGAAATGTATGGCTTACGGAAAGTATTGAACCATACACGCGAATCTACTACAAAAGTGAAATGATTGTAAAACAAAAAAAATTGGAAAATAATCCTATTTTTTTTGATATTTAACAATAAAAGTCTCCTAGTAAGGAGACTTTTTTCTTATTACTCTCTTAATCCAGCTTTATAGGTAAATTCTTCAGCAATACCTCTTAGCCAAACCGCTACATCCTCTTCATTAGTTGCTCTTTCGTAAGTATCTGCTAATGATGACAATATCTGATGATAAAACATTTTCATATGATTTATCTGCATATCCTTTGTCCAAAGGTCAATACGAAGCGTTTCTCTCGCCTTTTCGTCCCAAAGAGAAATCATTGTTGCCTTCACCTCATTTTTCTCCTCCCCATTATCTTTAGCATTCCAAAATAATTTTTCTGGTATATGATTTTCATCCAGCTCTACTTCAATAGATATATTTGTCTTTTTCATTTATATTATTATTTAAATTTAGGATTATATTTTGATTTATTAAAAATTTCTTTACCACTTAATTGAATAAAATCTATCAATTTTTCTTCTTTATTATTTTTAAAATATTCCTCACAAATTCGTTTACCTATAAATACTCCAACCTGTGCAGAGGATTCTTGGTCTATTTCTGTATAAAATTTCGAAAATGGTCCTAAGGCAATAAATCTCTCCACCAATTGGGAATCATCACTAAATAACAAATCCTTTTCCACGAAATAATTCCAAATATTTGGCTCGTTTGCGATACACCAATCATACTCTTTTTTAGTAAATCCTATTTTCAAATCATCAGTTTCAGTTGGTAAAAAGGCATCTTGCAAAATTTGCAGTTTTCCTTGATATATCATTTGTTCCAAAAAGTTAGGATTATCAGATCTTCGATTCACAATATTTTCAGAAATCACCATTGATATTTTTGGAATTAGATTTTTCTGATTCATCGTTTTAAGATAATAATCCTCCAATCCTTGATAATTTTTATCCTTTTCACCTAAAAATCCCGTAATATCAATAAATAGTAAATTTTCTTTACTTCGGTAAAACACAGGATCTATAACTCCCTGAAATGCTGACGAATACAAATATACCTTAGGCACTTGAAATTCTGGAAAATAATACTGAATATGTAAAAATAACTTCTCTAAATTCTTTTTTAATTGACTTTTATCTAATTTAGATATTGCCATTTTATAAATTTGAGCCTCATCTTTGGAATTTCTTCTTTTTACGAAAATATCATCAGACATATTCCCTTTAAACCACGGATATTTTTTTTCAAAATCCGTTAAAGGGATATTCAAATCATAGAATTCTTTAGAAATATCAATAATATCTACTTTCGGAACAGATTTTTTTATTTCTATTTCCCACAAATTGCCGTCATTTTTTTTACAATTTTGGAAAGATAAACATCCGATAAGCAGTAATATTGTTGTCTTAAAAAATTTCATTGCTATTTTGTTTCGTGAGCAAAAATATAAAATTTAATTTTCATAAAAAACTACAACTCTCGACGGAGCCTTGCAACGGGAATATTCAATTGCTCCCTATATTTTGCAATTGTTCTCCTAGCGATATTGTATCCTTTTTCTTTCAAAATATTTACCAAATTATCATCAGTCAAAGGCTTTGTTTTATCCTCGTTATCAATAATTTCCATCAACGATCGCTTTATTTCCTTAGTAGAAATTTCCTCACCTTCTTCATTTAGAAAACCATCAGAAAACAAATCTCGGAGGTGAATAATCCCGTTTGGAGTATCAGCATACTTACTCTTTACGACACGCGAAATAGTAGAAATATCAAATCCGGTTTTATCTGCTATATCCTTCAAAATCATTGGCTTGAGAACTCTTTCGTCATTATTTACAAAATACTCTTTTTGGATTTCTATAATAGCATTAATAGTCTTCATTAAGGTATCTTGTCTTTGATTAACAGCATCTATAAACCATTTCGCAGAGTCCAACTTCTGTTTAATAAACAAAGCAGTTTGTTTGTGTTCGCCATTTTTGTCATTAGAATAATTTTGCAAAATAGCTTGATATTCTGGCGACACTTTCAGCTCTGGAGCATTTTTACTATTAAGTAAAGCCTTCACTTCATAATTTTTATCTGGATGTTCCTCTACGATAATAGTAAAGTCTGGTATAATATCTTGATTAATATCAAGAGTCTCAGTATCAAAATTTCCACCAACTTTTGGATCTAATTTAGCAATCTCATTCAGTACATTTTTCAGCATTATCTCATCTATATCGTATCGGCTCATTATTTTCTCGTAATGGCGATTGATAATAGCATCGTAGTTATTTCTGAGAATTTCTGCAGTAAGGCCAACAATTGGGTCTCTACTGACTTTCGTCTCTATTTGTAACAAAAGACATTCCTGCAAATTTCTTGCTCCAACTCCCACAGGATCGAGTTTTTGGATATAATTTTCTAATATATTTTTTACTTTATCCTCCGTAGTATATAATCCCTGCATAAAGGCCATATCATCTACGATAGATTTTATATCACGCCTAAGGTATCCATCGGCAGGGTCGAGACTTCCTATAAGATACTGAGCGATCCGTAGATCTTCACCTTCCAGATGAGTCATTTGAATTTGCTCCATCAAATAATCATAAAGCGTTTGTTTTTCAACAATTACATTTTGGCTATCATAGGTTTCGTCATCAGGAGAATAGTTTGCAGTACTAGTTTTATAAGTAGGCTCTTCATCAAACAAATAATCTTCCACATCAAAATCTGTGCTATCTTCATTATTCTCAAACTCATCATAAGAATCCTCATTGAATGTTTCAGAAGCTATTTCTATAGCAGGATTTTCTTCAATTTCTTTTTGAAGATTTTGCTCAAATTCTATGGTGGATAGTTGTATCAGCCTCATCAATTGGATTTGCTGAGGAGCCATTTTTTGAGACAATTTCAACCGAAGATTTTGTTTAATCATAATAGAATATAATGTGTATCTTGTTATAGATTTATCCGTGAAGGATTTTCCAAATAGCATCTTTCAGTTCCATAAGCCCCTCTTGAGTTACCCCTGAAAAGAACAAAGGCTTTTTATTTTCAGGAAACTCTGCCGAAATTTCTTTTTTAAGTTCATCGTCCAATAAATCTGCCTTAGAAATAGAGATTATATAATCTTTATCCAATAACTCGGGATTATACTCTTGGAGTTCTTTTTCTAATATTTTAAACTCTTGATAATGGCTTTCGGAATCGGCAGGAATCAAAAATAATAATACTGAATTTCGCTCAATATGTCGTAAAAACCTATGTCCCAAACCTCTACCCTCAGCTGCTCCCTCTATAATACCTGGTATATCAGCCATCACAAAGGATTTGTAATTTCTATAATTTACTATACCTAAATTCGGCGTAAGTGTCGTAAAGGCATAATCCGCAATCTTTGGCTTCGCCTCAGAAACTACGGAAAGTAGCGTAGATTTTCCAGCATTTGGGAAGCCCACAAGTCCCACATCCGCCAATACCTTTAGTTCAAAAATAATATACCCCTCCTCACCTGGAAGACCTGGTTGGGCATAACGAGGCGTCTGGTTAGTAGCCGATTTGAAATGCTCATTCCCCAAACCACCTTTTCCACCGTGCATTAAGATAATTTCTTGTCCATCCTCCAAAATCTCTCCTAAAATCTCTCCTTCGACATTTTTGGCAACAGTCCCAATCGGTACTTCCATATAGACATCGGCACCATCGGCACCAGTCAGCTGGCTTTTACCACCATTTTCTCCTCTTTCAGCCTTAATATGTCGTGTATATCTCAATGGAAGCAAGGTCCATTCGTGAGCATTTCCTCTCATTATAATATGACCTCCTCTACCTCCGTCTCCACCATCTGGACCACCTTTTGGAATGTATTTTTCTCTACGAAGGTGAGCTGAACCTGCTCCCCCGTGTCCTGATTGACAATGTATTTTTATATAATCTACAAAATTTGACATACATATTTATTATAATACCTAAAACTTAATATTTTCCCTACAAAACTGCATTGAACATTATTAAATTTCTTAGTTTAGTGCAAATATAGAAATTTATACTTCAATTCTAAAAGATTAACCTCTTTTTCCAAGAAATCATTGCTCCAAAACGATAGCCAAGCAATAATCTTCCACCTCCTCGATACGAGCTACAAAAAAATCTTCAAAATCTACACCATACACACTACATTGTATTTCAGCTGTTTGTTCATCAAACGATGCTATTTTATAGTGATTTTTAAACGAATGTAATTTAGATTTATGAATTTTATAAAGCCCCTCCTTTATTGCCCACAATCTGGTAAAATATTCCATTTCCCAACTCTCTGGTACCAAATTCGTCTCATCTGGATGAGCGAATTTATCTTTCAAATTCAATATTCTCTGATTTATCTTTTCAATATCTATTCCTATTTTTTTCTTAGAAATTCCTAATACCGAAAATGGAAAAGAATGAGTAATAGATATCTCAAAATCCCTCGGATAAAGATATGGTATTTTATCTTGATAGTATATTTTATATTTTGGAAATTTAGTTTTCAGTAACTTACGAACCATCAATACCTCTAATAATTTTAACTGAGAATACCCCTCTACTTTTGGAAAATTTTCTAATTCCAACAGTTCCTCCTTTACGAATACCTCGCCATCCTCATATTTCCAAATAAAAATCTGATAGTCCTTTTCTAAAAATTCTCTATATATGGGCATTTAAAACTTTCTACAAAAATAGAAAAATTAGTATAATCAACAAATATAATTCGAATACTTGGTGTTCTCAAACTCATACTTTATATGGGACTTTTAATTTTTTTATCAAAAATAAGTTTGATTTTATTAAAATTTATTACTTTTGCAAGAAAATTTTTTATTATATGTTGAATATCACTCTTCCAGACGGAAGCATCAAAGAATTCGAAGGGCAAGTTACCCCCCTCGAAGTGGCAAAGTCTATTAGTGATGGACTTGCGAGAAATACTATTTCTGCTATCGTGGATGGCAAACAAGTTGAGGTTGATACCCCTATCACGACAGATGCCACGGTTCAGTTGCTTACTTGGAATGATGATTTGGGTAAAAAGGCCTTTTGGCACTCCTCCGCTCACCTTTTAGCACAAGCAATTTTGGAATTTTACCCCAATGCAAAACTTACAATAGGACCAGCTATCGAAAATGGGTTCTATTATGATGTAGATTTTGGTTCAGAAACGCTATCTGAAAAAGATTTTGAGAAAATTGAGAAAAAAATCCTTGAAAACGCCAAAAAGAACTCTACTTTCAGTACTAGAAATGTTTCAAAGGAAGAAGCATTAAAAGAATATGCCAGCAATCCTTTCAAAACTGAACTCATTGAAAATCTCAGTGATGGAGAGATAACATTCGTTACTCACGATAATTTCACAGACCTCTGTCGTGGTGGGCATATCCCAAATACAGGTATCGTGAAGGCAGTAAAAATTCTAAATGCAGCGGGAGCTTATTGGCGAGGTAATGAAAAAAATCCTCAACTGACAAGGGTCTATGCCATATCTTTCCCAAAACAAAAGGAACTTACTGAATATTTAGAAAGATTAGAAGAAGCCAAAAGACGAGACCACAGAAAATTAGGTAAAGAATTAGGTATCTATGCTTTCTCCGAAAGAGTGGGTGCTGGGCTACCTTTATGGTTACCTAAAGGAACTGCTTTGAGAAAAAAATTAGAAAATTTTCTCTCTGCCGCTCAGAAAAAGGCAGGATATGAATTCGTTATGACCCCTCATATCGGTAGTATAGACCTCTATAAAACTTCTGGGCATTATGAGAAATATGGAGCTGATTCTTTCCAATCCATAAAAACACCTCATCAAGGAGAGGAATTCTTGTTGAAACCAATGAACTGCCCGCACCACTGCGAAATATATAAAACACATCAATGGTCCTACAAAGACCTTCCAAAACGATATGCAGAATTTGGAACCGTATATAGATATGAGCAAAGTGGTGAGCTACACGGACTGACTAGGGTTCGTGGATTTACTCAAGATGACGCTCACTTATTCTGTACCCCAGACCAGATTCTTACTGAATTTGAAGGAGTAATAGACTTGGTTATGTATGTTTTCAAATCTCTTGGTTTTGAAGATTTCACAGCACAAGTTTCCCTCCGAGATAAAGAAAATAAAGATAAATATATCGGTAGTGAAGAAAATTGGGAAAAAGCAGAAAACGCCATCATTGAAGCCGCTAAAAATAAAGGGCTAAACACTGTTGTAGAGTATGGAGAGGCCGCATTCTATGGTCCAAAATTAGACTTTATGGTAAAAGATGCCTTGGGTAGAAGCTGGCAATTAGGAACTATCCAAGTGGATTACAACCTACCTGAAAGATTTGATTTGTGGTACATCGGTAGCGATAATGACAAACATAGACCTGTGATGATTCACAGAGCTCCATTTGGCTCTATGGAGAGATTTATTGCTATTTTATTAGAAAATACTGCAGGTGATTTTCCTCTTTGGCTTAGCCCAGAGCAGTTTATTGTATTACCAATTTCCGAAAAATATGTAGATTATGCCAAAAAAGTTGCTCAATTATTAGAAAATAACGATATTAGCGGTCTGATAGATGATAGAAACGAAAAAACTGGTAAGAAAATCCGCGATGCTGAGTTAAAGAAAATCCCTTTTATGCTCGTTGTAGGAGAAAACGAAGAGAAAGAGCAAACTATCTCCGTAAGAAGGCGAGGTGAAGGAGATTTAGGAGTGATGAAACTTGATGAGTTTATTGCTTATTTCAAAAAAGTATCCGATACTGGTTTCGAATTTGGTATATAAAATTAGTCATTAACTTTAAAATTATAAAGCCATAGCACTTAAAAAGAAAACCCCAAAAGTTCCTGTGCGTCGCCAACAAGAAGAGGCACACTTGATAAACGATAAGATTCGTGTAAAGGAACTTCGTCTCGTAGGAGACAATGTAGAGCAAGGAGTATATCCTTTGGCAAAGGCCAAAGAACTTGCAGAGGAATTAGAATTGGATTTGGTTGTCATCTCCGATAAAGCAGAGCCTTTCATTGCTCGTATTATGGATTATAAAAAATTCTTATACGAACAAAAGAAAAAACAAAAGGAACTGAAAGCCAAACAAGTAAAAGTAGTTGTAAAAGAGATTCGTTTTGGCCCTCAGACTGACGAACACGACTACGAATTTAAGAAAAAACACGCCGAAAAATTCTTAGAAGAAGGAGCAAAGCTAAAAACTTATGTTTTCTTCAAAGGGCGTTCTATCATTTTCAAAGACCAAGGAGAAATCCTCTTACTGAAACTTGCACAAGAATTAGAGCATGTAGGTAAGGTGGATCAACTACCAAAATTGGAGGGTAAGAGAATGATTATGATGATGAGTCCTAAAAAAACAAAATAGGATTAAGTGGGGTTGTAACTTTTTTGCAACCCTATTTTTTTCATTATTGTACATTAAAATAAAATATATTTATTACCTTTGGAAAACTAAAAAAAATAAAAATGGCAAAAATAACTTTTGGCGGAAATGAAGCCAACACATCAGAAGAACTTCCAGCAGTGGGAACTCAATTATTAGATTTTGAATTAGTAGCAACAGATTTATCAGAGAAAAGATTATCTGACTTTGCGGGGAAAAGAAAAATCCTAAATATCTTCCCAAGTATTGACACAGGTGTATGCCAAGCATCAGCAAGAAAATTCAATGAAGAGGCTACAAAATTGGAAAACACGGTAGTCATCAACATTGCAAAAGATTTACCTTTCGCTATGGGGCGTTTTTGTGCTTCGGAGGGACTTAACAATATTGATAATTTATCGGATTTCAGAGGTGGCTTCGGTGAAAAATACGGAGTAACTTTGTTGGACACACCGTTGAAAGGCTTATTAACCAGAGCGGTAGTAGTAGCTGATGAGAATGATAAAATTCTCTACACAGAGCTTGTTGCTGAGATTAAAGATGAGCCAAACTACGAAAAAGCTCTTAGCGTTTTAAAATAAAATTATTTTTATAATTTTTAAAATTAAACATTGAAAAGATAATCACCAAAGCAAAATATCTAAAAAACTCACTATTATAGTGAGTTTTCTTTTATATACTCTATTATTAAGGAACTGATTTATAGATACATATTTATATCGTGTTTATCAGCGCGAATGAACCACTAGTTATTTAATGAAGCTCTCTAAGAGTCCATCTCTGCTATTGAATTTGAAAAAGTCGTTTTGATTGGCTTCTTCGGTAGGGTGGTTTTACTTTTAATAATAGGCAGTAACTCCTTGATTGTTGAACAACTTTTAACGATTTAAGTGTAAATTTTGTCTCCTTTTTTCAAAATTCCAAAAACAGGAATTTTACCACCTGCTCCTCGTCCTCTTTTTCCACGAACTCTCCCTACTCCAAAATAGGACTCATCAAGTTCTATTTCTCCATTTTCAAATGGACTTTCTACCTCACATAGCTCCACTATCCTTTCGTGAAAAAGCTTATAAAACTTATTGATTGTAGGGCGTAAAATCCCACTAAAACTGATGCCTTTTCTGCTTCAATATCAAGGCTGAAAAACTTTAAAATCTCTCTGAATTTTTGCTCTGAAATATGCGTGCCTTTTATATATTTGTTTTTCATTTATTCTCAATAACTTACAAAGATAATTCTTTCTTAAAGTTATCTTGAACAATTTTTTTTACACAAAGTTGTATTATAAATTATTTTGATTATCGTTTATTGTTATTTTCTTCGTCATCGTAATCTTCGTCATCATTATAATAATCATCAATATTTTAACTCCAACAAGAATAGTGTCCTGTCATTTCCCTTATTTTACTTTTTTTTGGGCATCTATTTTAAGATCTCTCTTTTTCTCTCCTGTTTTATATTTTTTGTAAGCGAAATATCCAAAGAACAAGACTGTTGTTATAATCCAACTCCAGCTATCAAATAGATAAATGCCTAATGCAAATCCTCCAGTAATTAAAGCAATTATAGAAAACCAAGTACCTCCTGATATTTCTGTATTAAGGATGTTTTGAATAAAAAAATTAGGTTTAATAAATTGATTATAAAAATTTTTATCTGAAATTTTTAATTCATTTTCATCAACTTGTGCTAAATGTGTAGTAAACTTATAAAAAGTATTATTCATATTAGCATAAGCACTAATTCTTGTATCTTCAAATAAAGTGATGGTTGCTATATTCTGAGGAACATTATGAATGAAAAAATTTGGAGAATCTGGAGAATATTCTTTTGAGTAGTATTTTATATTACTCCACTCTCTTAAATTTTTGACACAATCCTTGAACACTCCACTTTCGCTGACTCTTATAGCGTCACTACTAAAATCACCTTTAAGCCAAGCCTTAAATTCCTCTCTGAAGAAAATGCAAGTATATGATAGATAAGTGAATTTATGATATAGGTCAAAAATAGTTTTATATTGATCTTTTGTTTGTATAAAGATATCTTTATCGTTAAAATCAGCTTGTAGCATTGTAGCTTCTGCTATGCATTGTTTGTTTAATCTTTCTGCTGTAGCAGAAAGTTTTGGAATCATTTGTTCAATGTATTCTAATTTAGCATTTGCTATTTTTTGTTTTTTAGGCAAAAGCTTTCTATGAAGTTCTTGTCTTTTTTCTTCTGCTTTGACTTCTCCATAAGCACTGATTAAACTTCCTGCGAGTCCTGCACCAAAATCAAGGAATGCCCCCAATGTATTTCGTCCTCTTGATCTTGCTCCATCCGCAATTCCGCTTATAAGGCCGTTAGCAGCATTGCCTATTGTCTCATATCTTTCAGAAAATTTAGTACAGATTTGATCTATCTCTTGGATGTCTGAAAGCATTTTATTGGCTTCTTTAAGAAGTGTATCCACTTCTTTTTGTTTCATTATTGCTAAACTCATGATCAAAAGGACATTAATTTCATCATTAAAGTAGAAACGGTATCTCCCCAATGTGATACTTGATTGAGTAGTTGTCCTCTAAGTTGTATCTCTTCTGGAGTAGAAGTTTTTGTATCAATTGCTAATGCTTTATCTAGTATATTATTGATATTATTGGAGTAAGAATCCAGTTGCTTACTTATTGTGGGTACAATCGCTTTAAATGCTTCTAATTTTATATTGGAGTCATTAATGTGGGCTTGGAGTCTCATATCCATCATCTTGATATCAGCATCTATTTGCTTCATCGCTTGAAAGACATTTGCAATATTGTTGATTACTCCAGCGGTGGATAAGTTGTTATTCATTACTTCAAAATGCTTATTCGTATTTTGAAAAGAATGTTGTAATTGTTCATTTTCTATTTTTACCAATTCGTGGCTGTCCTGTTTTTTCATATTTTATCAAATTTTTGTCAAAGATATTCATTAACTACGCCAAACTATGACCGTTATAAAAAAATTAAATATTATACTTATTATTCATTAAGATTTTTTCTATTTTTAGGGTCTCTTCCATATTTATTAGAACCTACATCTCCATCTTTGAATATTAAATACAATGAATAAAAAGGTATTAATATCCACCATCCTGATTTTCCTATATCATGAGAGCGTGCTATTGTTACTTTTATCAAATAAAAGAGTAATAAATATCCAATAAAATTTTTAAAAAATCCATCTTTTAAAACTAAATCTAAAAGTATATCGATAAAAATTACAAGCAAGATACTTATAATGTACTGTTTTCTTTCTAATCTTTTGATAGATGACATATGACTAATTTTTATTTTATTAACAAATTTTTACTATCCATTACATTTACTATTATAGTATTTGGCTTCATCAGTGAAGATTTTAGGTTCTGAACCTAAAAATTTAGATAATTAATCTGAAAATTTTGGTTTTTTATTGATATTTTTTGAGTAAAAACCTAATATTTTCATATTTTCACCGAAATACTTTAATAAGAAACCTTAATACTTCTATTTTTTACCTAAATGCTTGGTTTTTCTGGTATTCTTAATATTCATATTTTTTTTTCTATTGTTGAGTGAATATAATTTTTGACTCAAAATAACTTTAAAGGATTACATCTAAATTCTTTAAGCAAAATTAAAAATATAAATTTTTGTTTCTTCAATTATACTTAAACTCACACTCTTTTATGTGTAAATATAACTTACAAAGACAATTCTTTCTTAAAATTATCTTGAACAAAATCAATTCCACTTCTCTTTATTTTTTATACATCATATACATATTAGATACTTCTTCTTTTAATCTTTTCTTAAAACTTTCAGGAGCCAAGACTTTTATCCCACTGCCGTAAGAAAGAAGCTCTCGCTCAAAATCATAAGTTGGTTTTAAAAATAAAGAAATTACCACCTCATTCTTACTCTTATCTTCTTTTTCAACTATTTGAGAATGATGGAAAGGCATAGATTTGATATACTGCCCTTGTTGCCAATCACAAGAAATCAAGATTTTCTGAGGCTCTTCCTCTGAAGAAATAATCCCAAAGGAGTGTTCAAAAACCTTGTCAGGATAATAATCATCTCTTTGGAAAGAAGTATTTTTTATATCTAATTCCGTAATTCTATCCAACCCAAAAGTTTTCATCATGGTATTTCCATTCTGAGGTTTATGTTCTTTACCTATAAGGTACCAACGATGCCTAAATTCTTTCAAAACATAAGGTTCTACAGCTCTATAATTAACCTCATTCGAATCAAATTTCTCATACTGAAAACTTAGAACCTTACGGTGAGTAATAGCATGAATAATCCCATTAAGATTCTCTAAACCACGAGCTTTTCTTTGTTCAAACAGCATAATATTTTTATTGCAATCCGCTTGTTTATACGCCTCTACCAAGAGTAGATTATCAAAAACATCATGAGCATCATCCTCTTTATCTTCTGCAATGTGATAAACTTTTCTTTTATGGTTATACTCTATGCTTATCTTAAAAAATTCATAAATATTCTCTTTATCTCTTTGGAAAGTACGCTCCGTAAATTTAAGTTCTCTCCCTGCCTCAGCAAATTTATATTCTAAATATCTTTCTATATCCTTATAAGAAGCCCCCTTTTTTCTACTTCTTAAAAATTCTTCTATATATCTCAGCCGAAGCATTTGCTCTATTTTTGCCATAATCTTAATATTTTCTTTATATTATACTTTTATAAATACCATTAAAAGTCACTGATGTGATTTTGCTCATCTTTTCATTTTGTGGTGCAAATATAATCACTGTATACGACAAAATATGTCTACCATTTTTTTATAAGGAAAATAATTCATTAGAGCCATTTTATAATCGCCAAAACGAAATGCCCAAAAAAAAGAGAAGCGACCAAGTTGATTGAGTCGCTTTTTCGATAGGGTTTTAATTGCTTTTTAAGAAGCATTTAATTTATTTAAAGATCTACACATATCCATAGCGTTTTATATCCCTGCCACGCAAAATAGATGATTATGGGGATTCTTAATGAATGTATGAATAAAGATATTCAAGTATGGACAATTAAAGATAACTATCGTTTAGGGAGTGATATTAACAGTAAAGTTTTGGCATTTGCCTTTGAGCTTTCAGCAGAAATTGAAAGAAATTTAATTTCTCAACGAACAAAGGAAGCTTTGGCAAGGAAGAAAACTGAAAGGGTAGTTCTTGGTCGTCCAAAAGGTAAAAAATCTTCTAAAACAAAACTAACAGGAAAAGAACAGAAAATAAAAGAATTGCTTGATAAAAAAGTGTCTTATTCGGCTATTGGTCGTATCTTAGGCGTACATAGGCTTACCGTAAGTGCTTTTGTGAAAAGTAAAATAAATCATTGAATTTCGTACTTTCGTAGAAAAATAAAAATTGTCAAAGACAAAGAATTCCAAATGAATATTAGCAAAAATATAATCCTGTTCAGCTAAGATATAAAAGAAGAGTTAAGGTAAATCAAAATTATAAAGTAATGAATTTCAAAGAATCAAAAGATTTAACTTTTGATAGAGTATTGATTTATCCAACAAAAGATTTTTGTATATACATTTTAGCACCTAAAAAAAACAAATCCCTGTAAGTAATTAACTTACAAGGATTTTTGCGGAGAGAGAGGGATTCGAACCCCCGGAGGTGTTACCCTCAACGGTTTTCAAGACCGCCGCAATCGACCACTCTGCCATCTCTCCTACTGAGATAATACTCCCCCAATCGTTTTGCAAATGTATGATTTTTATATGATACTACCAAATTAAGTAACTCTTATTTTATCAAATAAAACATAAAAAACTAATAATCAATACTATAATTATATCTAATCTCTATTTTGGAGAAGTATCCATCCCGAACGAACTTCATTTTTGGTACGGATAGGGTCATACCACTTCACCACATACCAATAGGTCGCCGTAGGTAGAGGTCGGCCATTACTTTTCCCATCCCAATCCATTTTATTTTTATCCACTGAATGAAAAACGGGTTTTCCATATCTATCAACAATTATGATTTCCACCTGAGTCATTTCCTCCAAATTATCCACTCGCCACACATCATTTTTACCATCGTCATTAGGAGTTATTACATTAGCAATCTTCACATTAGCAATTATTTTAGGCTCCCCAACACATCCCGTTGCCGAGCGAACTTGTACCTTATATTTATCGGCAGTAGGCATTGCATAAACATTCATTCCTCTCCAAGTAGCTCCTCCATCAAAAGAATATTCATAAGGGGAAACTCCTCCATCTGCCATGATTTCTATTTGGCTTTCCGACTGATTAATTTTTTTTATTTTCGGCTGATTTTCATCGGAAATCTCAAATTTATGAGTATAAGAACAACCTTCCGAATTCGTGAGTGTTACATAATATTTCCCTGTTTTATCAAATATCTGCTGCTGTCCTACTCTACCATCACTCCAGATAACATTAATATTTTCATTCCCTGCATTAATAATAACGGAATCACCATAACAAATATAATATTTATCTAAAAGTGCTGATGATTTTGTAGGTTTATTTACTTTTAAATAAATTTTAGCAATAGTAGAACAATGGCTATTATCAGAAATTTTCACAAAAATAGTTTCATTACCAAACACTCCTTGAGGAGAAATTCTTTGAGTTAAATTTTCATCTCTAAAATACTCAAAAACAGAATTTTGATTGGTTAATTTTGATTTTTGAGAATCTAAATCAAACTCTACCCTTCCATCAAATACATCATCATAAGTATCGCAGACCTCTACTATTATCTCATTATTAATCAATGAAATCGGATTTTTTTTCTCAAAATTAATAGTTTGCAAATCCGAAAGACAACCTGTATTTTTATTTTTTATATAAAATCTGAATACCGACTGAATAGCAATATCTCTATTAATTTCCACCATATTCTCATCATAAAATACATAATTTTGGGGCGACTCTATCACTTTATTTTTAAAATCCTCCAAAGGATAAATATTTTCATTACATATATAAATACTTGATAATCTTCTTATTGGTTTTACAGATTTTATAATTTCATAATCTATTCTATCATAACAAGTATTATTGGTAGGCGTTTTGGTATAGTATATTTCAGCATAGGGTACCCCACTATTTACATCAAAGTTTTTTATCTCATTTTCAGTGAGTTCTATGCCATTAGAATTGAAATATCTCACGATTACTTCCTGCTTATATTGAAAATCTGTTGGAATAAAGTTATTAATATTCAGGGTAATATCCACAATATTTCCTCCGCAAAGTGTCTGTAAGGTCTGAGTATTTTTCAGTAAAGTTGGTTTTCTATACACTATAAAATCTAGTATTGGAGGAACTCCTTGATATTCACAACCCTCAGAATTATAGAGTTTTACATATACTTTTCTAACTCTTGACCGATACTGCAAATTGGTAATTTCATTAGAAAAAATCCCATTTTCATATTTTGTATAAAATTTCGCCTTCACATCGCCATATTCAAGTTGATTTTTAATAATATTCAAATCAAAATACTCTGTCGGGCTCTCACAATGAGGCTTAAATTGAGTATAATTTTTCACCTCAATTTTATCTAAAATATTAAACTTCAACTCTTTAATACTCTCAGAAGAAAAACCATTTTTAGATAGCTTCACCCAATTTCTTTCCTTCGGATTAATAGTGTTTTCATCGAAATGAATCCCATCTTCTGAGAAATGAATCTCGTACCCTGCTAATGCTGGAAAATCATTTTTAAACTCTTCAATCGTATAAATTTCTCTCTCAAAGCAGATTTTTTTTGGGTTTGTAAGTGGTGAATTATTTGGGAAAGATTGATATTTTAAAATAAAATTTCTCCTTGCCTCGCAACCGATATTTATTGTGGATTTTAGCACCATTGTAAGAGTCACTGTATCTCCATTTTTTATTTCAAAATCACCATTGATAGGTGTTTCATTTTGAAAAAATTCCACTGTATATCCTGTTCCACTATACTGATTTACAACAACCGACAAGTCAAATTTCTTACTATCCAAATTTGCATCATCACTAAATTTAAATATTCGATTTTCAACAAAATTAAATGGAGGTAAGATATTCTCTGGAATGGTAATTTTCTCTGAGTTGGACCTCACTCCATCGCAATTTTTCACTTGGGCATAATACTCCCCAGACCGCTTCACTACAAGGCTATTTCCATCACCCAAAAATTCATTTGTGATGAGATTCCGCCAAGTATATTCTACATTATTTTCTGGATTAACTACTTCTAATAAATATTCTGAAATACAAGCATTTGATTTATCAATTTTTCTAATTTGTGGTGTGAGAAAAGTCTTAAACTTCACTTCACTTTTCTCCGTTGAACCATCCGTATAAGTTACCTCTGCGGATAACACTTCATTTGCTGAAATAGGCTGATAATTATAGGTTAGTCCTGTATGTCTATAGACATTATTCACCTGCCAAACAACCTTTTGGATTCGTTTTTTGGTAGGAGAAAATTTATACTCTTTATCATTACTCCATTGATTATTATTAAACTGATTATTCGGAACTAAAAACCTTGTAGCAGTTTCGTCTTGTAAGCCTAAAATTGCATTATAATTTTCATTTTTCTTTCTTTCCGTCTTAATAAAAATCTCATTTTTTTTATTAATTTTTACGATAATATCATAGGTTGTATTGGCATACCTTCCATTAATATTGGCTACCACATCAGATATTTTTAATATAAACTCATCATTATCAATAGAATATCGATATTGAGTACGACCTTCGCGGGTTTTATGAAAATCTATATTCGTATAACCTGCAAATATTTGAGCCATCGGCAATTCTCGTTCAGGAAAAGAAGAATAAACCCTATTATACTCTACCGAAGGTAACTTTTCGGTATTTGTTTTATCTATAAATGTATCTTGGTAAAGTCTATCTATATCACTGGAATTAGAAAACAAAAGCCTTCCATTACGCCCCACTACCACCTTACGATAAATTTTTCCATAAAAATTAAAATCAAATGGCAAATCTATCGCTCTACTAAAAATATTAGCATCTGAAGAACGGAACCTAACCGCCGTAGTAGGGTTAGGCATCCTTTCACTATATTCACTTACCGAATATTCATTTGTAGAAATTGCATCAGTGCTGATAGAGAGAGGATAAACATTTCCCAAACAATGGATATTTTCTGAAGGCAATAAGTGGTTATCATATTGTATATGAGTATTTTGCCCCATAAACAACTTTCCAAAAAACATCAATAATAGAAGGTATTTTTTCAGCATTTTATTTATCTTTAAATTCTAAGATTTGGATTCCTACCTGCTGATATAGTTTCTGAACAGGATTTAGAAAATAATCTTTTGGGAGAGAAGTTGGTTTTATGGCATATACATTAAGATTTGGGAAATCCTTCATTGTGATAGCAGCACCACTGAAAAATGTATATATTTCGTACTGAGTATTAGGATTTTTCTCTATTTCTTTCAAAATATAATCTTCAATAATGAGTTTAGATTCTAAGGTCTCTACCCCATCCAATTTATATTTTTGTCTCGGGTGGCGAGAAGTATATTTTATACCATAATGTTTCACTGCTTTTTCTGAAATAGCCTTCATTTCCTCCTCTGTAGTACCTAATAATATCTTTATGGTATCCTTTTTTATAATATTTGATTTTAATTTAGAAGCATTAAAAAGCGGTAGATATACCATTTTTCTTTTTCCGTTATCCATTACATTATGTAACTCCTTAAAAATTGTATAATGCTTTTGGGACTTTTCTCTTACTTTTGTAATAGTCAAACCATCATTAATGATATTAAAAAATCTTCTTTGATTTTTATTTTTCATATAAAAAACATCATCACGAGTAAAACTCGTATTCTCAATTAAGTTTTTAGTTCCATCGTCAAAAGTATTCACCTCTGCCTCTGGATGAGTATTGATAAAGCATGCAATAGACTCGGAATCAATATTTGATAAATAAATACTCTTCACCTTTGGAAGAAGGTTAGCTTTCAGTTTGAGTTCCAACATAATGGGAAAAAAATTTCTATTTCTCCAACGATCTTTACCATCATAATAAAAGGAATAAGCCCTATAAGCTTTACTCTTAAGTCTTTGAAAATAATGGTCATATTTTTCATTTTTATCCAATGAAATAAGCACCGCATAAAACTTTTCGTTGGGGTATTTTTCTATAATTTTCTCAGCAATTACCATTTGTAGAGTGGTCATACAAAATATCACATTCACAGGTTCCTTCGGCTCATCAAATAGTTTATCTCGCAATAATGGTAAGAAATTTCTCTCTCCACTATTATTTTTATCACCCAAATAAAATAAGATTCCTCCTGCCATAACAAGAGTTGCCAACAGAGCAAAAATAATTTTTTTCAACATTTGTATTAATTTTAAACTCATATAATTTTAACTTTTTTTTATGATTTTGCAAAAGTAACTATAAAATCCCATTCTTACAATTTACGAAAATCTTATTTAAAAGTGCATTTTTTTAACATTATTATTTCTCAACAAATTAATAAAACACTCCATTAAGACAATATCTATTTATTTTAATTTGCAATATAAATATAATATGATATTTATCAGTATTTTATAAAATAATTGGTTTATTAAACTTAATTATTTGTATTTATTATAATTTTATTTATAACTTTGCGCTGATAAAATTAAATAAATATTTTATGAACAAGATTTTTATTTCTGCTTTATTTCTTGGAGCAACAGCTATGGGATATGCCCAAGAAACTAACGAAATCTCAGGTAATGGTGCTCATAATATAGAGGAAGTTACCATTACTACCAATCGTATTGTAGAGAAAAAAACCGATGCGATTGCTAATGTTACCGTAATTGATGGTAAAAAACTACAAGAATTTGTAAAAGTATCACCAGATTTATCTCATCTTATCGGAATGATAGAGCCTGCGATGTCTTTATCTACTAATACATCTAACAATCGCGCACAAAACCTTAGAGGACGTTCTTTGTTGGTACTTATCGATGGTATTCCTCAATCTACACCATTGCGTGCTACCGACCGCGAGATTCGTTCTATTGACCCTTCGGCTATTGAACGAATCGAAATTGTGAAAGGTTCTACCTCAATCTATGGAAATGGAGCCATTGGTGGTGTAATGAACATTGTAACGAAAAAAGCACCTAAAAATGTGGCTTTTGGAGGGCAAACAATCGTTGGAGCTTCTGCTCACGATTCTTTCAAAGAGAATAGAGGTTTCGGATACAGAATCAACCAACAATTTTATGGAGATTACAAAGGTTTATCTTACTTGGTAAGTGGTACTCTAAACCAAAGTGGTTCTGCCATTGATGGAGATGGGCAATATATCTCCCCAAGATACGGATTAGGAGATGTTCGTACCTATAATGGTCTCATTAAAATAGGTTATAAATTTGATAGCAATAGCTCTATTGAGGCAATGTATAACTTCTATCGAAGTACGCAACATACTCCACTTATTCCTTCTGGAGGTAAGTATTTAGAAAGTCCTCGTATTGGTATCTATGGTGAAAAAGATCCTCAAGCAGTAGATGAAGGTATGAGATTCAACCATAATGCTTATATCAAATTTAATTCTAACAATGTATTCCAAAATACAGACTTAGAAGTTCAAGCATTTACCCAACAACTATATACTGTTTTTGATTTCAGAAAACACAATCCTAAGAAGCCAAGATGGGAAAGTAAGAGCGGACAAGCTGCTGTAAAAGCTTCCAAATACGGACTTCGTGGGCAATTAATTTCTAAGGTAAGATTCACTGATGATATTCATTCTCAGATACTTTATGGTTCAGATTTCGTGATGGATACTACCAGCCAACCTCTTGTAGATGGCCGTATATGGACTCCTGAAATGACATCTTATAACTTTGCACCATTCGTTCAAACAAAAACTACTTTTGCTAATCATTATGTATTAAAATTTGGCTTGAGATATGACTATATAGATGTCTCTGTCCCTAATTATAATGTGTTAAGATTAAAAGATACAGATCCTCAAGTTCATGTACAAGGCGGTAGCTTAATTTACAAAAATCTATCTCCAAATGTGGGTTTCATTTACAACGAACATAAAATTTTCCAACCATTCGTATCCTACTCTCAAGGATTCTCAATTTTTGACTTAGGAAGAACTCTTCGTTCAGCAAAAGCAGATGTCCTTTCTAAAATTAATACAGAACCTGTAAAAACAGATAACTATGAAATCGGTGCTTACTCTAAAATTGGAAATCATATCCAATTGAGCGGTTCGTTTTTCCATACTTACTCTAAATTAGGTAGTGACTTAAAATCTGTAAATGGTTTCTGGGTAGTAGATAGAAGCCCTCAAAAAGTTTATGGTTTTGAAGTGAATACCGATATATTCCCTACTGAATGGCTTACTTTAGGTGCAAGTTTCATCTCATTTGAAGGAAAAAACAAATCAAATGTTAATGGCAATTGGGACGGATATATGAATGGTATCTCTATCCCAGCATCTAAAACAACAGCCTATGTGAGAGTGTTGCCTAATAAGAAATCTTATATTCAAGTAAACTACTTACATACCGGTACTAGAGACAGATTTGCAAAAGATGCCACTGGTAAATACCCTGAGGGTAATGGAGTTGTTTCTCCAATCGATTTATTCTCACTAAGTGCAGGATATACCTTCAACAAAAACCTTTCTCTAGGATTAGGTATTGAAAACCTTGCTGATAAAACATATTATACTCCAGCGTCAATGCTTATGGCTCGCGATGACGAATATGCTAGAGGAAACGGAAGATATATCAATTTCAGCCTTAATTTCAGATACTAATCAAATTTCATATCTATATAGTATTTTTAAAGATAGCCTTTCAATAGAGGCTATCTTTTTTTATCAAAAAAGAGAAATGCTCTACTACACACTTCTCTATAATATTTTTAATGGAACTCTATGCTATTGTCCAACTTTATTTACTACCTTTGTAATGTAATTTTATTTAAAATGATAAAAATAGAACAATTCAACGGAGCAAAAAAAGGTAAATTTATAGCCTATATCGATAATAAAAAAGCAGGACTATTGGAATACATATGGAATGAAAGACAATCTTTCAGTATCACACATACCGAGGTTTTTCCCGAATTTAAAGGAATGGGTATCGGTAAAGTACTCCTTGAAAAAGCTGTAGAATACGCTCGTGAAGAAATTGTAAAAATTATCCCCATATGCTCTTTCGCACAATCTCAATTTTCCAAAAATGATGAAATTAAAGATGTTTTAGGATAATACATTCTCTACTGAAAATCAGCTAACTAATCCACGGATTTTCACCAAAATCTGGTTTTCGCTTTTCAAGAAAGGCATTTCGTCCCTCCTTAGCCTCATCGGTCATATATGCAAGACGCGTAGCCTCTCCTGCGAATACTTGTTGTCCAACCATTCCATCATCGGTAAGATTCATTGCGAATTTCAGCATTCTGATAGAGATTGGAGACTTCGCTAAGATTTCTTGTGCCCACTCGTAAGCAGTATTTTCCAACTCAGAATGTGGTACCACAGCATTCACCATACCCATTGCTTCTGCCTCTCTTGCCGAGTAATTTCTCCCTAAAAAGAAAATTTCACGAGCCTTCTTCTGCCCAACCATTTTCGCCAAATAAGCCGAACCATATCCTCCATCAAAACTCGTAACATCTGCATCTGTCTGCTTAAAAATTGCATGTTCCTCACTTGCCAAAGTCAAATCGCATACACAATGCAACGAATGACCACCACCTACTGCCCAACCATTCACCACTGCAATAACAACCTTTGGCATAAAACGAATAAGTCTCTGAACTTCAAGTATATTGAGACGATGCCTACCATCTTCTCCCACATATCCCTGATGCCCGCGAGCCTTCTGATCTCCTCCACTACAAAAAGCATGACCTCCATCTTTCGGACTTGGCCCCTCACCCGTAAGCAGTACCACTCCAATACTCGGGTCTTCAGATGCATCATAAAATGCCTCATACAACTCTGATGTAGTTTTTGGGCGAAATGCATTACGAACTTCTGGGCGATTAATCGCAATTCTCGCTACTCCACCACATTTTTTATAGGTAATATCTTCATATTCCTTTACGATTTTCCAATTAACTTCCATTTTATTTAAAGAATTAAATTTTTAATAAAATAATTAATTACACTAAATCATCTACCTAAAACAAATATCGTAGGAATTTTATGTAATTCAGGCTTATTTTTTTGCCAATCTTTTATAGTTTGTGTTTTTATGAATTCCTCCGTAGGATGATTGATATTAGACGCTATACAAAGTTTTGTACTTGGCGACAAAATTTTCGATAAATCTTCAAAAAGTTGATTATTTCTGTATGGAGTTTCCATAAAAATTTGGGTGTATCCCGTTTTTTGTATCGTGCTTTCTAAAAATTGTATTTTAGACTTTCGTTGATTTTTATCAATTGGCAAATATCCGTTAAAGGTAAATTCCTGTCCATTAAACCCACTAGAAATCAATGCCAAAATAATAGATGATGGTCCCGAAATAGGTACTACTTTCACTCCATTTTGATGAGCCCACTCCACCATAATATTACCTGGATCGGCAATACATGGTAATCCAGCTTCGGACAATAGACCAAAATCTTGCCCTTGTTTCATTAATTTTTGGGCTTCTTTCAAGTCGTTTGTCTCAGAATATTTATCTAATAAAAATAATTTTAAGTCTGATTGTTTTTTTTCGGGAGCAAAAAATTTAATTACTTTTCTTGCTGTTTTTTCATTTTCTACAAAAAAATAATCAGTTTTCATTATATATTCTCTAATAATCGGCGAAAAATACTCAATAGGAGATTCATCCGAAAGGTATGCTGGAATTAAAAATAACATTTTAACTAAAATTAAATATTCAAGAATGCTTTTTTAGGTCATTGGCTATTTTCTCACAAGCCTCATCAAGGAGTTTATATACCAATTCAAATCCCTCTCTACCTCCATAATACGGGTCTGGAACCTCAGTATAATTAGGATTTTCCAAAATGTCCAAAATTAAAGAAACTTTCTCTTTATGTCTATCATTATCAGTAAATTGCAGTATATTTTTCATATTTGATTGGTCCATACAATAAATTCTATCAAACTCATCAAAATCCCAAACTTGGAAAGGTCTTGAGCGTTGCATAGAAATATCAACTCCGTGATTTTTTGCCACTTGGATTGCTCTTTCATCTGGACATTCACCACGATGAAAAGCACTTGTCCCTGCAGAATCAACAACGAAATCAGTCGGTAATTTACTCTTCAAAATACCTTCGGCAAGAGGGCTCCTACATATATTACCCAAGCAGACCATTAAAATTTTCATAATCTATACTATAAAATTATCAATTTTTAATTTTATCTGACAAATCCTTTACATATTTCTTAATTTCTCTATCTATATTAGATAAATCTCTAATGGTATCGCAAGCATGCATCACTGTTGCATGATCTCTACCTCCTGTCTCCTTACCTATTTTCTTAAAGGTAGAATTGGTAAGCTCCTTTGCAAAATACATTGATAGTTGTCTCGGAAGGGTGTATTCTCTTTTTCTAGACTTAGACACAAGATGCTCTTTCTCCACACCGAAATAACTACACACCACATCTTGAATATAGGGAATATCTATCACTTTATTCTGTTTCGTAGCGATTTTATCAATAGTTTCTTTTAATAGTTCAAGCGTAGGTTCCATCTTATACACTGTAGCATAAGCAATTACAGAGTTGATGACACCTATCAATTCACGGACATTAGAATTAACCTCATAGGCCAAATAATCTATCATCTCGTCAGGAAGTACAATACCATCTATACTCAATTTATCAACAATAATATCTCTTCTTGTAACGAAATCTGGTGATTTTATCTCCGTAGTTACACCCCATTTAAAACGAGAAATAACCCTCTCCTGAATATCTTGAATATCGGAAGGTGCTCTATCTGAAGTCAAGATAATTTGTTTCCCATTCTGATGAAGGTGATCAAAAATATGGAAAAACGCCTCCTGAGTACCCGTTTTACTCGATAAAAATTGTATATCATCAATAATCAAAACATCTATCATCTGAAAGAAATTCTGAAAATCTGTCTTATTTTGAGACTTTGCAGCAGCAATGAATTTCTGAATAAATGTTTCAGAGGAAATGTAATGCACCACCTTTTCAGGATATAACCTCTTGATTTCCATGCCTATTGCGTGGGTAAGATGAGTTTTTCCTACCCCTACACCTCCATAAAGGAATAATGGGTTAAATGCCGTAATCCCTGGTCGTTTCGCAATACTTCGCCCCACAGTAGAGGCAAATTTATTACTCTCACCCTCAATATAATTATCAAAAGTAAGGTTTGGATTAAGATTTGATTCTATATTAACTTTCGGGATTCCTGGTGCCACAAGCGGATTCACTAGCTTTGTAAAAACAGGTGAAGCTTGTTGATTTTTAGGAGGTTGCATAGACATCCCCTTCACATTGCTCTGGGCAAGCATTTTATTAGAATAGTATAATTTTATCTTCTTTCCGAAAAAATTTCTCAAAGCAACGGACAACATATTAATATAGTTTTCCTCGATATACTCTTTGTAGAAATCACTTGGCACATAGAGTGTTAGATTTCCATCTACCCAAGAAATAGGATACACCCTCTCAAAAGTGATATCAAAAGACTTTCGCAATTTCTTAGATTCTTCGCTTTCTTGCTGGGCATCAAGATTTTCCCTCATAAATTGCAGGCACCTCTCCCATATAAAAGATAGTTCTTGGTTCATTTCCGTATTTGACAAGTGATTATTGTATGTTGATTGATTTTGTAGATATTTTGTTCCATTTCATCCCTCTTTAAAAATATTTTAAAATATTTTAAAAAGCAAAAATTGGGTTCTGCAAAGATGCGACAATCATTGTGGAAAAAAAAAATTTCAAACTATTGTATTTTTAAAAATATATTTGTATGATTGAATTTTTAATACTTTAAAAATGCTACAAACAACTCACCAAATAAGGGTTCGCTATGGAGAAACTGACCCTATGAAATATGTATATTATGGAAATTATGCCGAATATCTAGAAGTTGCACGAGTTGAATTATTCCGAAAAATAGGAATTTCGTATAACGAAATTGAGCAACGAGGAATATGGCTTCCTGTATCTGAATATTCTATAAAATACTTAAAACCAGCAAAATATGATGATTTATTAGAAATAAAAACTACCATAAAAAAACTACCATCGGTGAGAATAGAATTTGAGTATGAAATATACAATCAAGCCAACGAAAAGCTCACAGAGGCTCATACAACACTCTTCTTCCTTGATGCCGAAAAACAAAAAATCACAAAATGCCCAGAGTTCCTAATAAATCTCATCAAAAAATATTGGCTAGAATAAAAAAAATAAGCTATCTCCCTATGAGATAGCCTATTTTTTTTTAAGAACCGCAATCACATTGCACACTAATATCTGAAACCGACTGCACACGCTCTACCTTGTCATGCTTAGAAAGAGTAAGCCTTACTATACTATCTTCCAAGGCGACTAAATTATGAGGAATAGTTCCTCCAAGAGTAAGAATATCTCCTTTTTCCAAATTATAAATTTTACCCTCTACACCAAAATCTACTCTCCCCTCAAATAGCTCTACCACAATAGGATATGGAGTTTGGTGCTCTTTCATTTCTTGCCCTTTTTTCATTGTTATTCTTATTTCTTTTGAAAATGGAGTCTCAAAAATAGGCTCAATATTGGGCTTATTATCTTTATAAGTAATGTTTTTTAATAAAGAATTAGTTTGCATAACTTTATTTTTTTAGAATAATACTATATAACTATCTGCAAAGATATGATTTTTACACATAAAATACTATAATAACAAATAATTATTTTATTTTTTAATTAAACCTTATATTTGTATTTCAAAATATTTTTTATGAAACGAAATAAAAATATTGTCTCACTATCCCAAGACCATCATTTTGGGTTATTATGCGGTTGGAAAGTAAAAAAAGGAATCAAAAATAATATTTCCTATGAAAGAATTCGGAAATATGTAGATTTTTATTGGCATACTCATTTGCATGAGCATTTCAAAGCAGAAGAAGAGATTCTTTTCCCATTGGGAAAACACGAATATATAGACCAAGCACTGGGGGAACACATTGAAATAAAGGAACTTATAGAAGCTATCAATCAAGTAGAAGAGGTAACACTTCTAGAACTTTTTGCAGATTTAATTACCAAACATATACGATTTGAGGAACGAATTCTATTTCCTTATTTAGAAGAAACTCTTGATGAGAATACCCTAAATGAAGTTGGAAAAAAATTAGATGCTATCCACCACGATACAGAGGAAGAGTACGAGGATGAATTTTGGAAATGAAAAAAAGTTGTCCTTAAAAAGACAACTTTTTTAAGTTTATATTCCTCTCACGATGAAATAATTTTTCTTACCTTTCTGCAAAAGTAAATATAAATTGGCTATCAAATCCTCTTCTCTTACGATAAAAGTTTCATTTACCTTTTCTTTATTTACGGAAAGTGAGTTTCCTTTCAATTCTCTTTGCACTTCGCTTTTGGATTTAAGGAACTCCGATTTTTCAGAGAATAAATCAACAACATTTGCTCCTATTAGTTCTGATTTTTTAACTTCTTTCTGTGGAACACCATTGAAAATTTCCAAAAACAGATTCTCATCAAGTCCTACCAAATCCTCAGCAGTAGATTTTCCAAATAAAATTTCGGTTGCCTTGATAGCTTTATCTAAATCCTCTTGACTATGGACCAAAATAGTAATCTGTTCAGCTAATTTTCTCTGCAATTTTCTCTCGTGAGGAGCCATTCTATGCTCATCAATAAGGTTTTCTATTTCCTTCTTAGAAAGAAAAGTATATATTTTAATATATCTTTCAGCATCGGCATCGGCAGTATTAAGCCAAAATTGATAGAATTTATATGTCGATGTTCTATTCTTATCTAGCCAAATATTTTCACCTGCCTCGGATTTACCAAATTTAGAGCCATCAGCTTTTGTGATGAGTGTGCAAGTCAATCCATAGGCTTCTCCTTGTATTTTTCTACGAATAAGCTCAGTTCCCGTAGTTATATTCCCCCATTGGTCAGAGCCACCCATTTGAAGTTTAACATTATGATTTTCATATAAATACATAAAATCATACCCTTGTAGAAGTTGGTAAGTAAATTCAGTGAAACTCATTCCTTCTTGAAATTCGCCATTAAGTCTCTTTTTCACGGAGTCCTTCGCCATCATATAATTAACAGTGATTAATTTACCAATCTCACGAGCAAAATCAAGAAAGATAAAATTCTTCATCCAATCGTAATTATTAACCAATACTGCAGAATTTGGTTCTTTGCCTGAAAAATCTATAAATCGCTCCAACTGAGCCTTTAATCCCACTACATTCTTTGCCAAGGTCTCCTCATTAAGAAGATTTCTCTCATTAGATTTCCCTGATGGATCACCAATCATCCCCGTAGCACCTCCCACAAGAGCATATGGCTTATGTCCAAATCTTTGAAAGTGCTTCAAGATTAGAATAGGCACGAGATGTCCCAAATGCAAGGAATCCGCTGTTGGATCAAACCCTACATAAGCCGAAACCATTTCTTCATCTAATAATTTTTCCGTCCCTGGTATCATATCAGCAAGCATACCTCGCCACCTAAGCTCTTCAATAAATGCATTCATTATCATAAAATTTAGGCAAATATACAAATTAAATTTTTCATCTTGTATCTTTTTAAAGATGAACTGTTTTAATCTATTTATAATAAAAAATAAGTCTAAAAAATTAGACTTATATCATAATACCTCTATACAGCTACATTATTTTCTCTCAGAGCATCGTTTAGGGAAGTTTTCTTGTCGGTAGATTCTTTTCTCTTACCAATAATCAATACACACGGTACTTGATACTCACCTGCAGGGAATTTTTTTGTATAGCTACCTGGTATAACTACTGAACGGGCAGGTACTCTCCCCTTCAATTCGACTGGAGTTTCGCCAGTTACATCAATAATTTTAGTAGACGCGGTGAGCACCACATTAGCCCCAAGCACTGCCTCTCTCTCTACCAGAACCCCCTCTACTACAATACATCTAGAACCTATAAACACATCATCTTCTATAATAACTGGGGCTGCCTGCAATGGCTCCAATACCCCTCCTATACCTACTCCACCACTAAGATGTACATTTTTACCAATCTGTGCACAACTACCCACCGTAGCCCACGTATCTACCATTGTCCCGCTATCAACATAGGCACCGATATTCACATAAGAAGGCATCATAATCACTCCACTTGCCACGAAAGCTCCTTCTCTCGCAATAGCGTGAGGAACTACTCTCACCCCTTTTTCTGCATAATTTTTTTTCAACGGAATCTTATCATGAAACTCAAATGGACCTACCTCAATAGTAGCCATTTTTTGTATAGGGAAATACATTACAACCGCCTTTTTCACCCATTCATTCACTTGCCAACCTGTTGCTGTTGGCTCTGCTACACGAAGCTCTCCTAAATCTAATTTCGCAATCACCTCTCGAATAATTGCTTGATTATCCTCATTTTGTAATAATTCTCTATTATCCCAAATTTCTTCAATTTTTGTTTGTAAAGACATAATTTTATTTTTTTTATTAAAGCTATTATCGTTTTGTATCAGGGAGAGCATTTACTTCAAAATCCCCTGAATTATCATAAAAAGTATATTCTGTAAAATCTTCTTTTGCCCTCATTCCATTAGCACCCACGAGGCTATTTCCTTTATTATCCATTACAAAAACGGAATCTTTTGTACTCATTTCCTTTTTATTTTTATCCCAAAATATAGATTTCGTCTTAAAGGAAGTTCCATCACTAGTTAATATCCACACATTTCCTTTTGCCTCATAGGTATTCTTTTTTTCATTGAAAACTGCATAATCAGCCCATATTTTCCCTGGTTTTTTTGCTTTTTTCTTATCAAAATACTCCAAATAAAAGCCTTTTTTAGCCACAACATAAGGTGAATCCACATACTCATACTTTTCTATTATTTTGGCTCTAAATTTCAGATTAATATTGCCAGAATCTCTGCGAACGATATCAGTATTATATATAATCTGAGAGGGAAAATTTTTATTTGCACTACCTTTTTTAGCGGAAATTTTATCCTCACAAGATTGTACCCAAATGGTAATTAGTAGCATTGCACCAAAATAGACTACATTACTAAGATTCATTTAGTTATAATTTTTAATCAAACTCCACTTTTCGGAACCAAAGGTCTGAAAAATTCAATCCAACTTTCAGATTAAAAAAACTTTGATTTATCAAATTATTCTGTGTAGTTCCTCTCTTACCTACTTCTATCGCAATATCTAAAGAACTCATTTTATTTATATTAGAATTCTCAAATGGAAATGATGCACCTGCCGTTACAGCAAATTCATTAATGCTTTTTGCTATACCTCCTACCGGATTTAGGCTAAGTCCCCCCTTCTCATAATAGGCTCCAAATCTATAGATTACCCTTGAAAAATAGTTTCGGAAATTGTTATAATCCGGTAGCCACCAACCTCCCATCGATACCTTATAAGCATCTTGATAAGGAAACGGCTTTCCTAAAAATTGTATTTCCTGTCCCCTTCTATAATCGAATTGTGTAGACACATACCACTTAGCATCTTTTCCATAACCTACTCCCACTGAAAATTCCTCTGGAATAAGATTCTTACTTATCGTCTTTTTATAATCTATTAAAGTCTCATTCTCCTTTGTCTCCTCATCTAAATAATAATAGGTACTATTTTTATAATCGGTATTCGCTTCTCCATTTCCTCCAAAAGTATAAGTAGCCCCCAAGGTGATTTTTTTATCATTCTTGAATTTATGTTGAAAAACAAAACCTCCCGTAAAATTGAAATTTTTCACCTTAGTATTCGTCTCATAACCATTAATAAGATTAACATTTTTAGAAGTAACTTCTTCTAAATCAGTTAACTTACCAAAAATATAATTTGTCTTAATTCCTAATGAAAAATGACTGTTAATATGATAGGACAATGCTCCTTGTAATGATGATAAAGCTCCACTCCCCTGAAAACGGCTCGCAAAGGAATCCGAAGCATTCAAAAATTCATATGACTTAGAACTATATGGCTGATAATTTACCCCAAATTTCACTCTTTTGGAAATAGGAAATGAAAAGGAAATGTTAGACAAATAGGTAGAATGTTTTTCAGATTTCGAACTTTGATTGTTTGACGAGAAATAATTATTTTCATTCGTCCCCTCCAAAGTAAAGGAAGTCATTCCAAAATTCTGGTTACCAGCAGGGTTCTGAAAATTAAACCTATTATTAAAATCATTTACAAAAGCGGTAGAAATACCTCCCATACCCGAGATATCTACGGCGTTTTCATATTTCCTATCTCCAATTCCATAAATGGCATAGGGCGAATTTCCTATATTTTGTGCATTAGCAAAGTACCCCATAAAAAAAGCAGATAGTACGATTACTTTTTTCATCTTTATTAAAATTAAATAGCAAATATCTAAAAATATTACCTAATATAAAAATATCATTAAATAAAAATTCATAACTAATTGAAATATAATACTTTAATCATTATTTTTTTTATTAATAACCTATTTTTTTTGGCAAATATTAGTTTTTTACTTACTTTTGAGGCTATGAATTGGGATAATATCATTGGGCAAGATGCCCTAAAAAAACAACTCCAAGAGAGTGTTAAAAACAATAGAATTGGACAAGCTCTGCTATTCGTAGGACAAGAGGGATATGGCATTCTCCCTCTGATTTTGGCATTTTGTAGAGAAATTATCAGTATGGAAAATCCTGAGTCTGCAATTAAGATAGATAGCCTAAACCATATTGACATGCATTTTTCCTTCCCAACTTACACAATTGATAAAAAAAATATCAGTTCATCTTTTATTAAGATTTTTAGAGAACAAGTTTTAAGTAACCCCTATTTTGATTTTGAAGATTGGACAAATACATTAAACTCTGAAAATAAACAACTTATAATATCTACTGACGAAATAGAAAATATCATCCCAAAACTAAGGCTTAAAAGTTACGAAGGCGGTCACAAAATCCTTATTATCTGGAATGCTGACCGGATGAATGATGTTGCAGCAAATAAATTCTTAAAAACATTAGAAGAACCTCCTGAGAAAACTCTTATAATCTTAACAGCCAATTCATTAGATAATTTTTTACCAACAATTACCTCACGAACTCAAATTATTGAAGTAAAAAATATTGATGATGAAGCCATTAAAAATCAACTCAAAAAACAAAATATTGATGAGATTACAATACAAAATATCATTTTTCAAGCACAAGGTAATTGGAATAATGCCCTAAGGATACTTTCCTCACAAAATATCGAAAATAAGTTTGAGGAACACTTTATTAAATGGGTACGATACGCCTTCAATGCAAAGACAAAACCCCAATACTTAAAGGAAATTCTCCTTTGGGCAGACGACACATCCTCTTGGAATCGAGAAACGCAAAAACACTTTTTAAACTACGCATCGGAAATATTCCGTTTAGCTCTATTAGAAAATTACACTGCTCAATCATTAGTTTATAAAAAACTGAAAATCAATAATTTCAAGTGGGATTCTTTTTCAAAATTTATCAATGGAATCAATATTCAAAATATTTTGGAAGAAATTTCAGAGGCGAATAATCATATTACAAGGAATGGTAATGCCAAAATAATATGGACAGATTTAGGTATAAAACTAACTCGATTTCTACATAAAAAAACTTAAAACAGATAAAATTAAAATCCTCACTATTAGTAGTGAGGATTTTAATTTTATACTTTACAAAATCAGACAAAAATATTGAAACATTATTTAGTTGTTGTCTGAGTTGCTTCTGGTTTAGTTGTAGTTTTTTCTGTTTTTGTTTGTGCCGGAAGTTCTTTTTGATTTGTTGTCGCTTCTTTTTTTACTGATACAGACGAATCAGCTACCGAAGAAGGTTTACCCGTAAGGATAACACTCAATAAAATCAATAAGACAATAGTAATACCCAAAGTCCAAGTTGATTTTTCCATAAAATCATTGGTTCTCTGTACTCCAAACTGAGCGGATGATACTCCACCGAAAGTCCCTGAAAGGCCTCCTCCTTTTGGATTTTGAGCTAAAATAATGATAACCAATAAGATTGATGCTATTATGATTAACACCATAAGCAGTGTAAATATTGTACTCATATCTATACTTTAAATCTAGTCTGCAAATTTAGAGTTTTTATTTATAAAAACAAAAAAAAAGCAATAAATTTTAATCAATATTTCTAAAATCCTTTTCTATACTGAAAATAAAATATTATTTTTGCCACTCTAAAAGCTACAAAAATAGCTTTTCGTAAAATTTAATAAGCTTATGATTATTAATTTAAACCAAAATAGAAATTTAAAATTATTCAAAATAATCTCCTCCATTGCTAATAAAAACCAACAAAGTATATATATTGTTGGAGGGTATGTAAGAGATTTACTAATGAATAGAAAAGTTCCTACAGACATTGACTTTGTTACAGAGCAAAACGGAATACTTTTAGCTGAAAAAATTGCTGAAGAGATTAATCCGAATATCAAAGTATCCATATTCAAAAATTATGGGACAGCAATGTTTAGGTATAATAATATTGATTTAGAATTTGTTGGGGCTAGGAAGGAAAGTTACACTGAAAATTCCCGCAAACCAGAAGTTGAAAATGGCTCTTTGGAGGATGACCAAAAGCGGAGAGATTTCACGATTAATAGCTTAGCTATTTCCTTAAACAAAGAAAATTTTGGAGAGCTGATAGATCCATTCAATGGACAAAATGATATGACCAATAAAATTATCCGAACACCATTGGAACCTCACCAAACTTATTCCGATGACCCTTTGAGGATGATGAGAGCCATACGTTTTGCCACTACATTGGATTTCAATATTGAGGAAAAATCACTAAACGCCATAAAAAAAGAAGTTGATAGAATAAAAATTGTCTCGATGGAAAGAATTATGGTGGAATTCAACAAAATAATGCTCTCCAAACGACCATCAAAAGGACTTAATCTACTCGATGAAACTGGTCTTTTGAACTATATATTACCTGAACTCACTGCTCTTAAAGGTATTGAAGAAATCGATGGTATGGGACACAAAGACAACTTTTATCATACATTGGAAGTAGTGGATAATATCTCTCAACACACTGATAAACTTTGGCTTAGATGGGCTGCCTTACTTCACGATATCGGAAAAGCTCCAACCAAAAAATTTGAAAAAAATATTGGCTGGACATTTCACGGGCATGAATTTTTGGGGTCTAAAATGCTAAAAGGTATTTTCAAAAGACTAAAACTTCCCCTTAATTCCGATTTAAAATATGTGGAAAAATTGGTACGAATGCACGCACGGCCAATAGCTCTCATTACAGATGACGCCTCCGATTCAGCACTTAGAAGACTCTTATTTGATGCTGGCGAAGATTTAGAAGATTTGTTCACTCTATGCAAATCTGATATCACTACTAAAAACAATACTAAACAGAATAAATTCAAAAAAAATTACGAATATGTTGCTGAAAAAATAAAACAGGTAGAAGAAAAAGATAAGATACGAAATTTCCAACCACCAATCACAGGAGAGGAAATAATGGCTTTATTCAACTTAAAACCTAGTCGTGAAATAGGTATATTAAAAGAAAAAGTAAAGGAAGCAATTCTTGAGGGAGAAATAGAAAACAACCACGAACAAGCAAAAAATTTTGTGATACAAGAAGCAAAAAAATTAGGTTTATAATAATAAAAAGTTCTTCAAATTTGAAGAACCTTATTTTTTTACAACAAATCAAAATTCAATACAGCATCCAATTCTTTAAGCAATGGATTAATCTCAGCATACTCCTTAAAAATACTCGCTTTACTCATATATGAACTTTTCGTTTTAGAGGTAAGTTCAAATTCTAAGACGATACGATTATTTTTTATTCTTTGTTTCAATCCACTCACAAACTGAGCTTGGATTTCACTAAATCGCTCTCTTGCAGACTCAGAAGTATATTTTATTTTGACAATATTATTTTCTACTTTCTCTAATACAAAATCACTAATTGCATACAACAAAACGCTATCTAACTGATTATTTTGCAGAAAATCCGCCCAATAAGTATCTAGTTCCTCTTGTGTGAATTTCTCATCCATCACCTCCTCCTCTGACTCTATATCCCCAGCTATATTTTCATCTTTTTTATTGACATAACTTTTTATATTATATCTCGAAAATATAGATTGCTGACCTACTCTTAGGGGTTTATCTCCCCTCTTAATCTGCTCTTTAATCTGCTCAACATCAATGGATTTTATCTCCCGTGAGGTTTCTGAGGTTTCCACTTTTTTCGGAATCACTATCTCTTCTGCAAATGGTGGAGGGATTATTCTAAACTTTTTTTTTTAATACCCTCTTGATTTGCTTGCAAACTTGATAACTGCATAAGTGCAATTTCCACTGTGAGTCTTGGGTTTTTAGAAGTTTTATAATGAATATCTGCGTGGTTACATATCTCTATAGCATCTACCAAATTTTGGCTACTCCACTTTTTACTTTGCTCTGCAAATTTCTGTTTTGTGATTTCTCCTACCTCTATAATTTCCAATGTATTAGAATTTTTGGCCATCATCAAATCTCGAAAATGACTTCCCATTCCTGCTATGAAAATATGGGGATCAAAACCTTTCTTTACAATATCATTAAACGCTATCAATACTTCTGGAATCTTAGCTTCATATATATACTCTGTAATAGACAAATATTGGTCGTAATCCAACACATTAAGCACCTCCGAAGCTTTTGCCAAAGTGATATTTCTTTTGGTAAAAGTTACCAATCTATCAAACATAGAAAGAGCATCTCGCAAGGCTCCATCTGCCTTTTGAGCAATGAGATATAGAGCATCCTCATCATATTGAATATTCTCTTTTTCAGCGATACTTTTTAGATGTTTTTGAATATCATCTATTGTAATTCTCTTAAAATCAAATATCTGACAACGAGAAAGAATCGTTGGTAGAATCTTATGTTTCTCAGTTGTAGCCAGTACAAAGATGGCATATGCAGGCGGTTCCTCCAAAGTTTTCAGAAAAGCATTGAAAGCACTTTGCGAAAGTGAATGTACCTCATCTATGATATAGACTTTGTATTTCCCCTGCTGAGGAGCATATCTAACTTGCTCAATAAGGCTCCTAATTTCATCAACTCCACTATTAGATGCAGCATCCAATTCATAGATATTAAAAGCAAATCCATCATCTGATGTTGCTCCGTCTTTTTCATTGATTTTTCTTGCAAAAATCCTTGCACAAGTTGTCTTACCAACGCCACGCGGACCACAAAATAAAAGTGCCTGCGGAATTTGGTTTTGCTCAATAGCGTATTCCAAAGTCTCAGTTATATGAGATTGTCCCACAACTGACTCAAACTCCTGCGGTCTATATTTTCGAGCTGATACGATGAAATTTTCCATAGGACAAAGGTAAAAATATTTATTTATATTTAAAGGACGAACCTAAGCTTGCCCAAATATTATTTGTTTTAATATGCTTTTGCAAAAAGTACTCTTCGTTGAGATGGTTTTCCCGAAATAAGCGAAACTCCCACCTCTTCCTCTGCATCAAGAGGAATACATCTTATGGTCGCTTTGATTTCTTCTTTTATTCGCTCCTCTTCTTCTTCCGTACCATCCCAATGAGCAGAAATGAATCCTCCTTTTTCTTCTATCACTCGTTTAAACTCTTCGTAAGTATCCACTTTTGTGATATTTTCGTTTCGGAAAGATAGAGCTTTTTTATAGATACCCTTCTGTATTGTCTTCAAAAGTTCTTCTATATAATTATCAATATTCTCCAAAGAAATTGTTTCCTTAGTCAAAGTATCTCGTCGAGCGACCTCTACAGTTTTGTTTTCTAAATCCCTACTACCCATAGCAATACGGATAGGTACTCCTTTTAATTCGTACTCTGCAAATTTCCACCCTGGTTTATTCTTCTCATCATTATCATACTTCACAGAAATACCTTTGGCTTTTAATCTATTTTGAAGTTCAAAAGCTACCTCATCTATCTGTCTCAATTGCTCTTCACCCTTGAATATAGGGACTATAACAACTTGTATTGGAGCGAGATTAGGAGGTAACACCAATCCAAAATCATCAGAATGAGCCATAATAAGAGCTCCCATCAACCTTGTAGACACCCCCCATGAAGTAGCCCAAGCATACTCTATTTTTCCTTCTTTATTAGTAAATTTCACATCGAATGCCTTTGCGAAATTTTGTCCTAAAAAGTGAGATGTTCCCGCTTGGAGAGCTTTTCCATCTTGCATCAGGGCTTCAATACAATAGGTTTTGTCCGCCCCTGCAAAGGTTTCACTTGGAGTTTTTATACCTTTTACGACTGGAACTGCCATAAAATTCTCTAAGAAATCAGCATATACATTAAGCATTTTTTCGGTTTCCTCCACTGCTTCATCTCGTGTAGAGTGAGCAGTATGCCCCTCTTGCCAAAGGAACTCTGCAGTTCTTAAAAAGAGTCTCGTTCTCATCTCCCAACGAATTACATTTGCCCATTGGTTGATAAGAACTGGTAAATCTCGGTATGATTGTATCCAATTTTTGTATGTATTCCAAATAATTGCTTCAGAGGTTGGCCTCACAATGAGTTCTTCTTCTAACTTCGCCTCAGGGTCAGCAATTAGTTTTGATGGGTTATTAGGGTCAGTTTTCAATCTATAATGAGTCACTACGGCACATTCTTTTGCAAAGCCTTCGGCATTTTTTTCTTCAGCTTCAAATAGGCTTTTGGGAACAAAAATTGGGAAATAAGCATTTTGATGTCCTGTTTCCTTGAATTTTTTATCCAATTCGTCTCTCATTTTCTCCCAAATAGCAAATCCGTAAGGCTTGATTACCATACAACCACGAACGCCAGAATTTTCCGCTAAATCGGCTTTTACTACAAGTTCATTATACCATTTACTATAATCTTCACTTCTTGATGTAAGTTTTGCCATATTTGTATTATTTATTATCTTTTTCAATCAAATCTAAAACACCACAAAGTTTTTTAACACTTTTATTCTATTTGAAATACTTTTTATTTTTATATAACAAAATCAATATTGATAAACAAACAATATTAAATAAATTATTTTATTGTAATTTTCAAAAAAAATCTATTTTTACATCTTTAAATCAAATTTTATTACTATATTTGTTTCATTAATAGTAATATTTTTTTCTCCTTTTTGAAACGAAAAATAATTTACGAGTGCAAATATATCTAAAATAATAAAGAAAAGCATTAAGTTATGATAAAAAATATGAAAAAAATTCTATTCCCCTTACTCAGTACTAAAAGTTTGGTATTGGGAGTTACAGCATCTATTTTCCTAAGTTCTTGTTCGATCACTAACGGAGCCTATACGGAAACTGATGGTATCTACTATGACCCCAAAACGGATGTAATACCTTCTAACAACTATTTCGAAAATGAAGATAATAGGATTGACAATATCTACAACTACGAGGGGCAAGGACTAATAAGCAATAATAAGAAAAATATAATAGAGGCTGAAAATCGCTTCAGAAATACGAACAACACTCAAAACAAATACTCTGATTGGGGTGGTTATGCAGGTTCGGAGACTAATTTTTATAACAACCACTTTGGATTATACAACTCTCCATTTATATGGGATTTCTCGTATGGTTGGGGTGGATATCGTTCGGGTCTTTATTCCAATTGGAATTTTGGTTTAGGTTATTACTGGGGTAGTCCTTTTAGCTACTATGATTATTATAGACCTTGGGGATACTCTTATTTTTACGAGCCATATTACGGATTCTATAATGGATTTTATAATAATTTTTACAGTCCTTTTTATGGTTACTCGCCTTATTACTATGGGTATAGAAATTATTATGGCTCTCCTTACTATTATGGAGCTACTACCTATCGACCTAGCACTTATAGACCAAGAGGTGCAAATAGTAGCAACTACACCAATAATGAATACCGAGCAAATCGTAATAATAATTACAGAAGTAGCCAAATAAACGAGTATGGACAACCTATTCGTAGTGGTACTGTAAGAGATTATTATAATCAAAATACTCCTTCTTCACCTACTTCATCCTATCCAAATTCTTACAATGGCGGCTTTCGTACAGGAAGTAGTAGTGATGGTGGTTTCCGTACAGGAAATTTAGGAGGTTTTAACACAGGTGGAAGAACAGGTGGAGATGGTGGTTTCCGCACGGGTAGATAGTTAACTATAAAATTACAACTAAAAATGATAAAAAAATATTTAACTTTACTAAGTATATCTTCAGTATACTTTGCTCAGGCACAAGATGTTTCAGCAGTTAGAAATTTTGAAAATGCTTATTCTGATAATCCTCTTCACGGGACGGCTCGATTTAATGGAATGGCTGGGGCTATGGGGGCCTTAGGTGGAGACTTGTCTTCTGTAAATGTCAATCCTGCAGGAGTCGGAGTGGCTATTACAGGAGATATCAGCGTAAGTTACAACATCTTGGCGAATAGTATCAGCTCCAAATTTGGACAAACAACTGCCATAAACAACACAAAAGAGAATAATTTCAATCAAGTTGGTGGTTTAATTTCTTTTAAAGTAGGAGATTATTCGCCTGTGAAATTTTTAAATTTTGCATTCAATTATACTAATAAATCTCTCGACGAGACTATTACCACGCCTTTCAATAATAACATCACTATTAATGATAAGGATAACATTCCAATATTGCGTTTCTACGGACACGAATATTCCCGATCTGGAAATAGAGTAAAGACAAATTTTGCAGTAGGTGCAAATGTTTTTAATAGATTATATCTCGGTATGGGACTCAACTTTCATACCCTAAATATTGAACAGACGGACGATGCTCTATGGAGAGGTAATAATGTAAATAATTTTGTATTATTCAACAAACAATATACTCCTTATACGGAAGATGCTAATGGATTCTCCCTTAACTTGGGGGTAATTGCAAAACTCAGCAAGGGAATCCGTCTCGGAGTAGCATTGGATACACCTACGCTGTGGGAAATTCGTCGAGAATATAAATTCTATTCAAATGACGGAAAATCCGACAATAAATATTCTGAAAATGCAAGTTACTCTACCCCGCTAAAAACTACACTGAGTTTGGGATATACTCCTAATAAAAACTTCGCATTTGATATAGATTACAATGTTACTCTAACCAAGCCAAAACATACTTCAGATAGCAAAAATGTTGATTTAGAGTTTAAGGATTTTTATGAAAAATATTATAACTATCCTTCCGAACTTCGTCTCGGAGCAGAGTATAGATTCTCTTATTTACGTCTTCGTGGCGGATATTACACTACACTTCAACCATTTAAGGATATTAAAACCTTCGCATTTACGGATAACGGAAATACGACGGAGCAAAATTTCAGCAATCTTGTCTTAGGTCGCCGTAGTGCTTTATCTTGTGGCTTAGGATTACATTTTGACTCAATGTATCTTGATTTTGCTTATCAATACATTACCTCTAAATACCAGAATCCTTTCTTGTATGGAGATAGCAAAGCAAATACTGGATACTATGCAACCACTACTACTGATTATTTCTCTGGGGATTTTGCTGTATCCAATGTTAAGACAACAAGAAACCTCTATTCTTTCACCTTAGGGTGGAAATTCTAAAGATAAAAGCCTTACAGATTAGTAAGGCTTTTTATTTTAATCTACATATGGTTCTTGCTGACTGAGGCAATGGAAACTTCCTAACCCCCAAATAATTTCCGTAGAATCTATACCTACAACCTTTCTATCTGGAAAATATTTTTGTATAATTTCTAATGCAATAACATCTTTTTCACATCGATAGGTAGGTACAATCACAGATTTATTAGCTATATAGAAATTCGCATATGAAGCTGGCAATCGTTGTCCATCCCAAATAACAGGGTCTGGCATTGGTAACTCGACGATATTTAGCGGTTCCCCATTTAGAAACTTCATCTTTTTCAATTGTTCGAGATTCCTCCTCAAAATCTCATAATTCTCATCATCGGGATTGTCCTCTACTACCGCCAATACGGTATTCTCATTTACAAAACGAATAGTATCATCAATATGTCCATCTGTATCATCACCAATAATACCATCTTCCACCCATAAAATCTGCTCTACCCCATAATATTCTCTGAGATAATTTTCTATTTCATCCTGAAAAAGATGAGGATTTCTATTGGGATTCAACAAGCACGATTTTGAAGTAAGTAATGTCCCTTTTCCGTTAAAATCCACCGAACCTCCCTCCATCACAATCTTAGGATAAAATACAGGTAAGCCAAACTCTTTACCAATTTTTGTTGGTATATCATCATCCAAATCATATGGTGGATATTTACCTCCCCAAGCATTATACCCCCAATCAACAATTACTTTTTTTTCTTCGGCATTGGGATTAATGAGAAATGCAGGCCCGTGGTCTCGGCACCAAGCATCGTTCGTTGGATGGATAAAGAACTCTACATTCTCTAACTTTGCACCTGCTTGCATTATACAGTCCATCGCAAATTTTCGCATTTCCTCATCTACTACATTTATCCTCACGAACTCAGACTCAGAAAGAACCTTAACAAACTCGCTATAATAAGGGTATATTTCCTCTAATTTATCTGGCCAAGATTCCTCTTTATGAGGCCAACTAAGCCAAGTTGCCTCGTGTTCTTCCCACTCCGCTGGAAAACGATACCCTTGTGATTTTGGTGTTTTATGTAAATCTAACGACATTTTGTGTTTAATACTACTATTTAAAAATTTTTCTTTTTAATCAAATCAATGGATTTTTAGCTTAATCTTCATCTAAAAATCTCTTTGTAATAGGCTGATACGAGTCTATTCTTCTATCTCTTAGGAAAGGCCAATGTTTCCTCATATAGTCTGTTTGCCCAAGTTCTACTTCGGTTACTACGGATTCCTCTTGGTCGTGGGAGGCGAGGTATAGCAATTTTCCTTGTGCATTTGTTACAAAACTTCCACCCCAGAATTTCATTGCTCCATCTTGTTCAAATCCTACTCTATTCACAGACACTACAGGAAGTCCATTTGCTACAGAATGGGAGCGTTGTATAATCTGCCAAGCATTATATTGGTCTTTATTTGTCTCCTCGTCTTGATCGGTAGCCCACCCAATCGCTGTAGGATAAAAAAGTATATCCGCCCCCATCAGAGCTGTAATTCTTGATGCCTCGGGATACCATTGGTCCCAACAAATAAGCACACCTACTTTTCCGAATTGAGTTTTAAAAATCTTATACCCCAAATCCCCTGGTGTGAAATAGAATTTTTCGTAATATGCAGGGTCATCAGGGATATGCATTTTTCTATATTTTCCTAAATAAGTACCATCAGCATCCAAAACTGCTGTGGTATTATGATACAAACCTTCTGCTCTCTTCTCAAAAAGTGATGCAATAATCACCACACCAAGTTCCTTTGCCACTTCCGAAAGTGCATCCGTAGATGGGCCAGGAATGGACTCCGCAAGGTCAAAATTATCGTAATCCTCTATATCACAGAAATATAATGAGGTAAATAACTCTTGCAGACAGACGATATTAGCTCCCTTAGCCGCTACTTCTCTTATATTTTTTATTGCTTTTTCCAAATTTTGTTGCTTATCCGCTACACAACTCATTTGGATTGTGCCTATTTTTACTTTTGACATTTTATTTAATTTTAATTTGGATTGCAAAAATACGAATTTATTTTTTTTCTCATCAATGAAAAAGAGATACCCACGAGGAATATCTCTTTTATTATTTATCTAGCTATCCGCTCAATTTTCTTGAAACACAAAACTTCTTGATCCAAAAGTGGTGTAGATTCCACTATAACATTATGCGGAGCCACTCCCCATGCCTTAAAATCATTACTTCCAATATACTTCACAAAATGATATATATTCAATATTATTTTTTCCTTAAAGGTGAGCAAATAGTTATTAATGTGTATATTATCTATAATCACATACTTCAAATCGGGAGGTATATTATGCTGACGGAGAGATGGATAAGCACTTCTGTTAGGGATTGTACCTTCATCCATCAAGTCTTTCAAAACTTGATCAAAATAATCGTCTATCCGTCTTTCTATTTTGAATCCTAATAGAAAATTAATTTTAAAAATCGTTCCTGGCATTATTTCATCAACATAATATTTAAATGTATAAGGATCTTCTTGATTAATAATACTTAAAATAAAATAATGGTCAGCTCGTTTAGGTTGTTTTCTAATGATAGAATATATAATTTTTGCCTCAAGTTCATCTGGTCTTTTAGCTCTGCTCAGGAATGCTAGATTAGTGGCATACTTGGGTATTGTCTCGTCTAGCTTCATATCTTTTATGATGGGCACATATTTTTCAAACTTCACATATTTCATAAATTTTGCCTTAATCTGTCTCCCATTATACCAAGCATACATACACAGCATCATAAACACACCAAGCACCATCGTAATCCATCCTCCATCAAAAAACTTAATAATATTTGTATAAAAAAATCCTATCTCTATACATAAATATACGAATCCAAATAAAAATACAAGAATTGGATTAACCTTGATTTTCTTCAACCAAAAAATAAGGAATATGGTTGTCATTAACATTGTAATGGTTATCGTAAGTCCATAAGCAGCCTCCATCCGAGAGGAACTTTGGAAAAATAGTACTACGATGAAACACAACGCCATAAGCCCCCAATTGATTCTTGGAATATACATTTGTCCCTTGACACCACTCGGATAATTTATCTGCTGATTTGGCCAAAAAGTAATAGACATTGCCTCTGAAAACATTGTAAAAGCTCCTGTAATCACCGCTTGACTGGCAATAACTGCTGCCAAAGTAGCTAAAATAACTGCTGGGTAAATTAAGAAATCTGGCATAATACCAAAGAATGGATTAATGCCGTGATAACGAACCTCTTTGTAATGATCCAAAATCCACGCTCCTTGACCTAAATAATTGAGTATTAACATTATTTTTACAAAAACCCAACTTACTTGAATATTCTTTTTACCACAATGTCCCAAATCCGAATACATAGCCTCAGCTCCTGTTGTACAGAGAAAAACAGCCCCCATAATGACTATAGCACTCGGTGATTGAGTAATAAGTTTATAAGCATATACTGGATTGAATGACTTCAAAATACTGATATTATCAGCAATATGCATCGCTCCAAAACCTCCCAAAACCAAGAACCAAATTATCATCACTGGGCCAAAAAATTTACCTATTTTACTCGTCCCAAATTGCTGAACAAAGAATATAACAAATAAAATAATACAAGTGTATAGCACGACTGGAGTATGCTGGTTATAAATTTTAAGTCCCTCAACAGCGGACATTACAGTAAGTGATGGCGTAATTACTGAATCTGCAACTAATGCAGAGGCTCCAATAATTGCAATAATATAATGCCAATTTTTCTTAACTGTTTTCACTAACGAATAAAGCGATAGTATCCCTCCTTCACCCTTGTTATCCGCACGTAAAGCTATAATAACATACTTCAATGTTGTCTGCAAAGTCAAGGTCCAAATAATACAAGACAATGCACCTTCTATATACTCATCAAATGGTAAGTATCCAGCTTCGCGACGAACATTTACAATGGCTTTCATCACATAAAGTGGTGAAGTTCCAATATCTCCAAAAACAATTCCCATTGATACTAATACCCCCAGCATAGTTAGTTTTTTAGTATCAAAATGTTGTTCATTTGTAAAAGTATCTGCCATATTCAAAATTTAGAAATGGTTATAACCTAAAAAAGCATTGACACATAAGTCGCATCAATGCCTCTTGAATAACTTAAAATTATTAATATGAAAAAACTATTTTATTTTCTATATAATACTTTTTTAATTTCTTCTTTTACGGTTTCTAATTTAGGGAACCACTCTGCAAACAACGCTGATGAATAAGGTGCAGGTGCATCTGGAGTAGTGATTCTCTTAACAGGAGCATCTAAATAATCAAATGCCTTTTGTTGAACCATATAAGTAATCTCAGTAGCTACAGAACCGAATGGCCACGCCTCTTCCAATACTACCAATCTGTTTGTTTTCTTCACAGAATTAAAAATAGTTTCGTAGTCTAATGGACGAACTGTTCTTAAATCTATTACCTCCACAGATATTCCTTCTTTTGCCAAGTCATCAGCCGCTTGTAGAGCCAATTTCATAATCTTACCGAAAGAAACAAGCGTAACATCAGAACCCTCTCTTTTCACATCAGCCTTACCAATTGGTAGGTAATATTCTTCTTCTGGGATTTCCATTTTGTCACCATACATTTGCTCAGACTCCATAAAGATTACAGGGTCGTTATCTTGGATAGCTGATTTCAATAATCCTTTTGCATCGTATGGGTTAGATGGTACAATTACTTTTAATCCAGGGCAATTTGCATACCAACTTTCAAGTGCTTGCGAGTGAGTAGCCCCTAACTGTCCTGCTGACCCCGTAGGTCCTCGGAACACGATAGGGCAATTCCATTGTCCACCACTCATTTGACGAATTTTTGCTGCATTGTTGATGATTTGGTCTATACCTACAAGAGAGAAATTGAAAGTCATAAACTCCACGATAGGTCTATTACCATTCATAGCTGCACCAACCGAGATACCTGCAAAACCAAGCTCTGCAATTGGGGAGTCTATTATTCTTTTTGGACCAAACTCAGCCAACATACCTTTTGATGCCTTATATGCACCGTTATATTCTGCTACTTCTTCTCCAATAAGGTAGATGGATTCGTCTTTTCTCATCTCCTCACTCATTGCCTGAGCAATTACTTCACGAAAAGTATATTCTGCCATTTTTTTAAAATTAAAATTTGTATTGCAAATGTAAGCATTTTTAATTAAATAAGGAAAAAATAAAGAAATATTATCTTACTATCCTACAACTTTTTCTACATAAAACTTTAATTATGAGATGCTAAAACAACGCATAATTCTTTTCTACTGATATTTTTTTCATACTATATTTAACTTTTATCTGAAAATTTTATCAAAAAAAATATAAGTAAATTTTATGAAGACAGAATTTTCAACGATTATTAAAAAGAGAACTTTAGGACTCACGTTGGTCTTTGGAATGGCCAGTTTGTCCTTTGCACAAGATAAAGAAAATATCAGTGGAAAAATATCCGATACACAAAATAATCCTATCCCATACGCTTCAATTACCTTTGAAAACATTGATAATAAAGCTATTAGCAACGCAACCCTCTCTGATGAGAATGGAAACTATCAACTGGACCTCATCAGTGGAAAATATATTGTAAAGATAGAGGCAATTGATTTTGATAATTTCCAGCAGGAGACCACCATCAGCAATAAAAATAAGCATAAAAATTTTGTAATAGTAGCCAACAGCACTCAAAAGACCACTAATATTCAGGCTGTTACTATTTCTACAACTGCTAAAAAACCTTACAAGGTAGAGCTAGACAAGAAGACCTATGATGTATCCTCTGACCTATTGAGTAAGGGGGGAAGCCTCCACGATGTACTACAAAATGTACCATCAGTGGAAATAGACACCGATGGTTCTGTATCTATGAGAGGGTCATCTAATGTGAAATTCCTCATCAATGGGAAGCCGTCGGCAATGTTTGGTATTGATGATAGCACTACGGCATTACAATCGATACCTTCTGACCAAATTGACAGAATTGAAGTAATTACAAACCCTTCTTCTAAATTTGAAGCATCGGGGACAGCAGGAATCCTTAATATTATTTTAAAGAAAAACAAAACAGCAGGACTTAGTGGGAATGTCGTGGGTATGGTCGGCTATCTACCTACCACAAACATCAATGCTAACATCAATTGGAAAAAGGGAGATTTCTCTTGGTTCATAAATGGTGGTGGTAGTTACAAAAAGTCCCAAGCCATTAGCCGAAATAATAATTTCTATACGGGTAAAAACACGCCTAATCAATTATTAAAAGCCCTACAAAACGGCCAAGATACGGATAAAATAAGCACATTCAATGCTTCTACAGGATTTGTATATGATATTAGCAACAAAACTTCTATTAATGCATCAACCACACTGAGAATCTTTAATGTAAATGGAGAAGGAACCAACGACTATCAATATACCTACAACAACACAACGCTCGCTAATCCGTACTCACTAAGAAATAGCGCAGAAAATCAGGGACATATTTCCTGGCAAGGAGATTTAGGACTTGACCATAAATTCAATGATAATGGTCATAAAATATCATTTTCAGCAAGTTACCAACAAAACGACAGAACCAACACAACAAACATCAATCAAGAGTCTAACAATTCTTTTGATAGAAACTTTGTGGCCAATCCCCTCTCCCCTACCTTAAGTGAATTAAGGACCTACACCGACCAGACAAATAAAAATAAAAAAATATTTGCAGGAATAGATTACGAACTTCCCATCGGAGATATCTCTAAATTGGAAGCAGGATATAGATTTGATAGAGACAACAATCATTGGATTAATTTAGCACAAGAAAAAATCGGTAGCGAAACATTCAATAATATTCCCGAATATACGAACAACACCATCTATAAGGAGATGTTCAATGCTATATATGTTCAGTTCAAATCTAAAATTGGGAACTTTGGATATCAATTAGGGCTAAGAAATGAGCATTCTCATATTAATATTAACTATGAAAATCAGCGAGATGGCAATGTTTTAAACAAAATAAAAAACTACAATAATCTATTTCCGTCCGTATATTTTAGTTATGATTTAGGTAAGAATAACCAAATTTTAGTGAATTATTCTAGAAGAATAGACCGCCCAAAAGGTTTATATTTTATTCCTTATCATTCTATTGCTGATAACCAAAATATTATGCTCGGAAATCAAAATTTAGATCCATCCTATGTGCATTCCTACGAGGTGGGATACGCCATACAGCAAAAGAGGCTCACAATAAACCCAACCCTCTACTATCGCTATAAAACCGATGATGTAAAAAAACTGACCTATCAAGAAGACGAATCTACCAATGTATTTTATACCACTTCTGTTAATCTCGGTACAAGAAAAGATTATGGTTTAGACCTAAATTTCTCTACCGATTTGCTACCTTGGTGGAGACTTATGGGAAATATCAGTGTTTCCTACTACAATATTGATGGAGATACTACCTACCGCACGAAGGATGCAAGTGGCAATTATGTAAATCGCTTGGCGTCTTTCAAAGGAGAGGGAATGACCAGCCGAGGGCGACTAAGCACAACCTTCAAAGTAGATAAAACACTTAGTTTGCAATTACAAGGAATGTACAAAGGAGGTATAAAAACGGAATATCAACACCGCCTCACAACCTATACTATAGACTTTGCTCTAACAAAAACGATTTTGAAAGGTAATGCCACTGTTTCATTTAATATTAAGGATATATTCAACACAAATGCTCGTGAAGTTTATACCTACTCAGCAAATGCCTACCGCGAATCTTATATGAGACGAGAGCCTCGCCAAATACAACTTTCTTTGACCTATAATTTCAAAAAAGGAGATAAAATAGAAAACAATAAAAAGAAACGAGAGGCCTTCCAAGTAGAGCAAGAAGATTAATCAACAAAAAAAGGGCACTCAAAAAGTGTCCTTTTTTTAATTATTATCAAAGAAGAAGTCCAAAGGATAAATTTTTAATATATAAATTACTTATAAAACAAATATAATCATTCCATTGCACCTTATCTATCTGATTATCATTTCTTTTTCCTCTTTGGACGGGTTGATTCTTCTTTTGCTTTTTTATTATTTAACTCTCGCTGCGCATTTTCATAAAGGGTATTATCCGAAGTGTATTTTATTTCTTCATAATTTGGACTATCAAAGAAAATATCCTGCCACCTGCGAAGTCTATCTTTGGTATTCCAATTAAAATCTGGAAAAAATCGTTTTTCTTTTGAGATAAAACTCATTGGATAAGTCTCCATACTTGCACCAATATTACATGACACAACTTGTATTTTTCGCTCCTCTACATCAGCTACAATCTCCCCACAAGTGGATAGATTCACACCTATCCTTTCCTTTTTATTGGTCTTTTCATTAATATCATCAGCATAGGTAATGGCTTGTGCATTACCAATTACTTTTGCTTTTTTTATTTGATTTTCTTCATAAATGACTATCATTCGACGACCTTTGATTTGGTCAAACTCATCCTTTAAATTCAAGGAATCGGATTTTGAAATTGCCATCGCATTACCAATTACTTTCAAGCTATCTATATTCTCATTTTTAGTATTGAAATAGGCCTCAATCTTATCGCCTGTTACCTGCTTTTCACCACTCCAAAGAATAGGTTTTATACTAAAATGCAAGACACCATCGGTCTCATCAAAACTGATAGAATCCGCTCTTGCTTGTGCATTAGATTTAAAAAATCTTGCTCTTTTATAGGCTCTTAGGTAACTTTTTTTTGTTTGGGTTTTCTTATCTATTTTTTGAAAAGTAATAAATTTTTCCGCAGAAAAATAGATTGTGTCTTTGGACAGAATCTTCACCGCATAGGGTTTGTCAGTAACCATTGCAGAGTCTTTATCTTGATAAATTTCTCCGTATCCTCCCTTGATATAGCGATTTTCATAAGGGTCATCAAGGGTAATATTTCCATCTCCTTTGCCAAAATTAGTATTCCTATTAAAATAGAGTCTATCACCCGTTAATTTCTTATTATTATAATAAATCACTGAATTTTTATTCAGAAAAACTTCATTGGTACTTTGGTTAAAACTTCCCTGCTCTGTATAGACTTTATTTCTGGGATTTTTCTTATCAAAAATCGTAGTTGCCCCCGAAAAATGAGCCGTATTCGTCTGCTGATTTTGCTTTATATTCGCTCCTTCCAAAATATACTTAGGATTGTCAATTCTCACATTTCCCGTAAAGTCTATTTCTTTCGCTCCAATATCATAGGTAGCAGATTTTGTATGCATTACGCTTCCTTGATAATCTCTAATTGTCCCTCCTGTATTAAAATATGCTTGATTAGTTTTCCTATCATAATACAAAATATTGGTATTAATAGTCTGTTTTGGGTCAGTGAGTACTACATTTTTCCGTGCTATGCCTCGCTCGGTATTCCCATCATATTCCATTTCATCAGCAGTAATTATAGAACCATCGGCATTTTGGAGTTTTACATTTCCAAAAGCTTTTACAAAATTTTCTTCTTGATAGAGGATAACTTCATCTGCCATAAGCGTAGAGCCTTGATGTGTAAATATCACATTTCCAGAAAAATGCGGATTACCATCAAATTTATTCTTGCTCACACCAAAGGTATCCGAATGGATATGTTTTACTTTTTCTTCCTGTTTTTGATTAATATTTTGCAGAAAGAACGGCTCTTTACTTGGGGAAAGTTTTGTAGGTTGCTTTTGAGCAAATATTTGGGTAAAAATAAAAGCGAAAAAAACAAAATAGTATCTCATTTGAAAAATTTATAATTGATTTTTTTTCATAAAAAACTTGTCATTCTAAAAGAATTTCATATAATTTTCTCTCAGAATGACAAATATTTCTTTATAATAATCTTAATTAATTTTAGCCTTTTTTTGTTCCATATAGATACAATGCATGAGAGCTAATTTCCACACCAAAAGCCTCCTCTACAGCATCTTTTATCCCTTGAATTCTTGGGTCGCAGAACTCTATAACCTCCTCAATATCTTTATCACCATCTTTTTTGTAAATGATAAGGTGATCGTGTTGTTTATCAAAATAAGATTTCTCGTAAGAAGACGAAGTCTGAGTTTTTTCACCAAACTGATGTTTTCTGATAAGTCCCGCATCAAGGAAAATCTCTATCGTATTGTAGATAGTCGCCTTAGAAACATGATACTTCTTTTCTATCATCAAAAGATACAAATCATCTACATTGAAATGGTGGTCCATATTATATATTTCCTCCAAAATAGTGTATCTCTCGGGTGTATTACGAAATTTTTTATCTTGTAAGTATTGTCTTAATACCTCTTTTATTAAGATTAAATCCGATTCCTTTCTTTTTGCATTTGTTGTCATAGTTCAAAATTATAAATTGTTTGGTTTAATAGACAAATTTAATCAATAAAAAGATTCTATCTTGATTATTAATGCCTCATTCGTCGTGCAAAATTAATCAAAGTTTATACTATTTTCCAAATAAAACACCAAAACAATCCTAATATTTTATTTCGGCTCTAAAATACTAATCGGTATGATACACTCTTCCAAGGAAATCCCACCGTGCTGATAGGTATCCTTGTAATAATTCACAAAATGATTATAATTTTTCGGGTATGCCAAAAAGGTATTATTTTTTGCAAAAATATACTTTGAACTTAGGTTACTTTTTGGTAAAAATAACTTCTCTGGCTGTGTAATAGCCCATACCTCTCGCTCGTCATAGGCGAGACTTTTCCCTGTCTTATAACGGAGATTTGTAGAAGTTTCTCTATCTCCCACCACTTGGCTAGCTTTCTTCACATAAATCATCCCGTGATCAGTGGTAATCACTAATTTAAAACCACTTTCTGATGCTAACTGTATGATTTTCAACAATGAGGCATTTTTAAACCAGTTATAAGTAAGTGAACGAAAAGTCTTATCATCTCTTATGAGTTGATTAACTATAGGGTTATCAGTCTTGGCGTGAGATAAAATATCTATAAAATTATAAACAATCGTCAGCAAATCGGCATTCTTATGCTGATGGAAGTCCTCTAATATCTTTTTCTCAAAATCAGAATTGAGGATTTTAATATATTTCATCTGCTTAGAAGATAAACCATAACGCTTCATTTGGTCGGTAAGGAAATCCTTTTCATACTCATTTTTGTTTCCTTCCTCATTATCATTGAACCACTTATCTGGAAAACGCTTTTCTATTTCGGAAGGGAGTAATCCTGCAAACAGAGAATTCCTCGCATATTGTGTGGCAGTTGGCAAAATAGAATAATAATAATCCTCCGATATTCTGTTATAGTATCTCGTAAAGAGTGGCTCTATCACTCTCCATTGGTCGTATCTTAAATTATCTATCACCAAAAGTAGTACTTTTCCCTTCTCTACTTGAGGTTTTATCTTTTCTTTAAAGAGGGTATGGCTCATTATGGGCTTATCCGAGGAAGTTAGCCAATCTTGATAATTTTGCTCTATAAATCTTGCAAAATATTGATTGGCATCATCCTTTTGAGTTTGTAATAAATGAGCAAATTCGCTATCGCTTACCTTGTCAAACTTTATTTCCCAACTTATTATTTTCTTGTAATATTCAGCCCAATCATGATAAGTATTAAGATAAGAAAGCTCCATAGACAACTTACGAAACTCTTGCTGATAACTAAATATTGTGGCCTGCTCTACAAGATTATCCTCTTGAAGATTCTTCTTCAAAGATAACAAAATCTGGTTCGGATTAATGGGTTTTAGTATATAATCTGCAATCTGAGAACCTATCGCCTGCTCCATAATATGCTCTTCTTCTGATTTAGTAACCATCACTATTTTCATTAAAAAATCTTTCTCTTTGAGCATTGGTATAGCGTCTATCCCTGAAATACCAGGCATATTCTCATCCAACAAAACTAGTTGAAATTTAGTCTTGTCAAGTATCTCCAAAGCCTCATTAACATTATTAATTGGGGTTACTTGATAACCTTTATTCTCCAAAAAAATAATATGTGGGCGAAGTAAATCTACTTCATCATCAATCCAAAGTATTTTTGCCATAATAATAGTAAAAAAAATTACTTTTCGTCTACCTCTTGTTATTTATATTTAAAGATTTTATACCTTTTTATAAAATCTTTTTTCTCTTTTTTAGTGATACTTCAACGAAGTTTCAGGAGTGATATTTAATAATGTCTCATATATTAATTGGATTACATTGGCAACATCTTCCTTTGCAACCATCTCTACTGTGGTATGCATATATCTCAGTGGCAATGAAATTAATGCACTTGGTACCCCACCATTAGAATGTGCAAAAGCATCGGTATCCGTCCCTGTCGCTCTACTAGCTGCAGCACGTTGGAATGGGATATTTTTATCTTTCGCCGTATCGATGATAATTTCTCTCACTTTATGATGCACACTCGGAGCAAAAAATATCACAGGTCCTTTACCACATTTTTGGTCACCTTCCTTCTTCTTTTCTATCATTGGTGTAGTCGTATCATGGGTAACATCCGTAATGATAGCAATATTCGGTTTTATCGTATCGGCAATCATTGTTGCACCATACAATCCAACCTCCTCTTGTACAGAGTTTGTAATATACAACGCAAAAGGAAGACTTTTTTTATTCTCCTTCAAAAGGCGAGCCACCTCAGCAATCATAAAACCACCGATTCTATTATCTAATGCTCTACAAACAAAGTACTTATCATTCATCTCAAAAAACTCATCTGGATAAGTAATCATACATCCCACATAAATACCTAGCTCCTCTACCTCCTTTTTAGAAGTTGCTCCACAATCAATAAAAATATTGTCAAGTTTGGGAGTTACCTCATCGGCACCTACTCTAGTATGTATTGCAGGCCATCCAAAAACACCTTTTACGATACCCTTTTCTCCGTGAATATTCACCACTTTAGACGGAGCTATCATCTGGTCGGAGCCACCATTTCTTATCACATAGATAAGTCCATCATCGGTAATATAATTAACATACCAAGAAATCTCATCTGCATGAGCTTCTATAACGACCTTAAATTCTGCCTCTGGATTAATAATACCATAGCAAGTTCCATAATTATCTACTTCTATTTTATCCACATAAGGACGGATGTAGTCCATCCATTTTTTTTGTCCCTCGTGTTCATAGCCTGTAGGCGACGCAGTATTGAGATATTGTTCTAAAAAATTGATTGATTTTTCGTTAAATTCCATTCTACTAAAAATAATTAATTATACCATTAAGAATATTTCTGATTAAAATATTTCTCTTCCTGAAAAATGAAAACGAGCCTCTATAAGAGCATTATCATCAGAATCCGACCCATGTACCGCATTCTCTCCGATACTTCTCGCATATAATTTTCGGATTGTTCCCTCCTCTGCCTCGGCTGGATTTGTAGAACCTATCAATTTTCGGAAATCCTCTACTGCATTTTCTTTTTCTAAAACAGCAGCTACAATCGGTCCTCTACTCATAAATTCCACTAAATCTCTATAAAAAGGTCTTTCGGAATGTACCGCATAAAATTTTTTAGCATCATCAATAGTTAATTGTGTAAGTTTCAAAGCTTTTATTTTAAATCCTGCTTCAGATATTTTCCCTAAAATAGCCCCTATATGCCCATCTTCTACAGCATCTGGCTTAATCATTGTAAATGTTATATTCGACATAATAAAAAAAATTTGCACAAATATAATTTTTTTTTTACATTTGCAAAACAAAATCCAATACACTTATATATTAGGTGTTAGGGTTTTATCAATTAGATTCTCATGTTTAATTTGAGTTTTCATGGTTATTAGTTTTTACCCGGCTTCGGCTGGGTTTTTTATTTCATATTTTGTGTTAAATTAATTTATGGCTATCAAAATGTATTTCAATTTTTTTATATTATTAATCACTTCTTCCTTCATTTTTGGACAAAATTTAAAAGAACAAATTCAACATAAAATAGACGATTTACTCAGTTCTCCTGATGCTATTTCCGCAAATTTAAGCATATATATTTCTGATGAAAATGGTAATTTAATATTTGACTATCAGGGAAATAAAGGCTTAACATCTGCTTCTACTCAAAAAATATTTTCAGCTGGTATGGCTCTAGCAGAACTTGGAAAAGACTACCAATATACCACTTCGGGAACTTTCTCTGGAAATATTGAAAACGATACTCTATCGGGGGACATTTTCATCTATTCCAATGGTGACCCAACCTTGGGAAGTTGGAGATACGAAGGATTCCAACCACAAGATTTTAAGAAAAAACTCATCCAATCCATCACCGAAAAAAAAATAAAACATATCTCTGGAGATATTATCCTTGATGATACTTATTTTGACCTACAACATATCCCGAATGGTTGGGCTTGGGAAGATTTAGGAAGTTACTACGGAGCTGGTGTTTGGGGGATTAACTGGAGAGAAAATCAATTTGACATCAGTATCAAAAACTCTGAAATACAAAAAGTTAATATCCCACTACAACTACAATGGATATCTAATCTGAAAACAAACGAAACTACTGACGAGAGTATTATCTACTCTTCACCCTACTCTAATTTTGCCTATATCAGTGGAAAAATACCTAATAAATTAATTAAAACTTCAGGAGCAAATCCCAACCCTCTGCAAACTTTGGGAGAGGAAATTAAAGCTTGGCTGAAAGAGAATAATATTTCTTTAGGAGGGAATATTTTATCAAACAATTATCTTATTATCAAAGGATTACCTATAAAAAATTATCAAAAAGAGAATTTATTATTCACCTATAAATCCCCTACTTTGGACAAAATTATTTATTGGTTTATGAAAAAATCCATTAACCTCTATGGGGAGACGCTCATTAGGACGATTGCTAAGGAAAAAACAGGTGATGGAAGTTTTTTATCAGCTGTAGAATACCTCAAAAATTTTTGGAAAAGTAAGGGTATCTCACCACAATTGATTAATTTTCGAGATGGAAGCGGACTTTCGGTAAAAAATTATATTTCTGCGAAGGCCGAAGTTCAAGCTCTCCTATGGATAAAACAACAAGATTGGGCCAAATATTTCATTGATAGCCTTCCTATCCAAAAAAATGGTATGAAAATGAAAAGCGGAACAATGTCTCAAATAAAATCTTTTGCTGGATATCATAATGGATATGTTTTTGCCGTTATTATCAATAATTATCAAGGAAAAAATATCAGTGATGAACTTTTTAAAATCTTATCTCCATTAAATAATTAACAATGTTAAAACGATTTTACCCCATTAACCCTTGGTTTATTTATATATTTTTTACGACTATCGTTACTTTTTTAGTAATTCACTCTGTTTTTCTCATCAAGGATTTAAGGATTCGAGAAGCCTCTCGCATACAAATTTTTGCCAAAGCAATGCAACACTTACAAGACAATCCTACAAATATTTCACCTGAAACGCAAGATTTAATTTTATCAATTTTAGAAGAAAACAACCAGTTACCTGTAATTATCACTAATGAAAAAAAACAACCAATTTTGGAGACCGGCACCTACCGAAATATCCCTAATGATATACTGAAAAATCCTACTGAATTAAGGAATTATATACAAGAAATGTCTGCTCAATATAAACCTTTCGTGATAAAATTAGCCAATAATCATAAACAATTGGTATTCTATGATAATTCCAGACTATTAAACAATCTACAATATTATCCTTATTTTATTGGATTTTTCATATTATCCTATCTATTGATTTCTATTTGGATAATGAGAATTTTAAAGAAAAAAGACGAAGGCTTTATTTGGGCAGGTTTAGCAAAAGAAACAGCCCATCAAATCGGAACTCCCCTCTCATCAATGATAGGCTGGATAGAAATTATGAGACTTGAAAATCCTAATAATATTGGAATCACAGAATTAGAACAAGATATTTCAAGATTAAAAACTATTTCCGATAGATTCTCCAAAATAGGTTCAACTCCCGAACTTAATGAACTCAATCTATCTAAAACAATACAACAAAACTTCAATTACTTAAAAAATAGGATATCTAATAAAATCAACTTTTCTTTAAACAATCCACAAAACGAAATTTTCATTCCTCATAATCAAATTTTGTTTAATTGGGCTATTGAAAATTTAGTAAAAAACGCTGTAGATGCAATGAAAGGTGTTGGCGATCTACAAATTACCCTCTATGAGAAAAATAAAAATATCTACATAGATATTAAAGATTCTGGTGCCGGAATGCAAAAAAAACAAATCCGAAATATATTCCGAGCAGGATATTCTACCAAAACAAGAGGCTGGGGACTAGGACTAAGCCTCGCAAAAAGGGTGATTGAAGAATACCATAACGGCGAAATTTTCGTTGCTCAATCTGAACTTGGAAAAGGAACTACTTTCAGAATAAAACTAAAATAATAAAAATGAATATAGAAGACATCAGAGATTTTTGTATTTCCCTGCCTCATACCACTGAAGGTTTTCCTTTTGGTGATGATTATCTAGTTTTCAAGGTTTTAGGTAAGATTTTTCTTATCACAAATCTAAATAAAATTCCTATGAGTATCAGTGTAAAATGCAACCCCAATTGGGCAGTGAAATTACGAGAAGAATATACCGAAATAACTGCTGGATATCACCTCAATAAAAAGCATTGGAATACAATAGAAGCAGAATTTCTCCCTAATGATTTTGTAATAAAAATGATAAAACATTCTTACAACGAAGTAATCAACAAACTACCTAAAAAACTAAAAATCAATAAACTAACTTAATAAAAAATAAATAATTAATCTTTCCATTTGGTTATATAAGTTCATAATATTTATTTTTGCCTTATAATAAAAAAATGAAACCTACAATCTCCATTATCGTTTCTATTTTTAATAGAAAGGATGAACTTACAGAATTATTAAAATCACTTGTTAATCAATCTGATATGGATTTTGAAGTGATTATTATTGATGATGGCTCCTCTGTGGACTTACTCCCTACAATACAAGATTTTGAAAACAATCTAAACATTTCTTATTACAAAAAAGAAAATACTGGACCTGGTTTATCGCGAAATTTTGGTGCCAAAAAAGCAAAAAATGAATGGCTTGTTTTCGTAGATTCTGATGTCATTGTAGAGAAAAATTATATACAAAATATTAAAAACAATCTACAAAATACTCCATGTGATGCTTTTGGAGGAGCAGATAAAGCCCATCCAAATTTTAACACTCTACAAAAAGCTATCTCTTACATAATGACCTCTATACTAACCACGGGAGGTATCAGAGGGAGTAAAAAAATCGTGAATAAATTCCAACCGCGAAGCTTCAATATGGGCGTCCTAAAAACAACATTTGATTCTGTAAACGGCTTTTCAGAAATGAGAATCGGAGAAGACCCAGACCTATCTATAAGACTTTGGGAAAATGGATTTTCCACTGCTTTTTTTGATGATATTAGTGTTTATCACAAACGAAGAACTGACCTTAAAAAATTTGCAAAACAAGTATATCAATTCGGCTGTGCAAGACCAATCCTCAACCAAAGACATCCAAAATATGTGAAAATATCTTTCCTTTTTCCAAGTATTTTCACAATCGGATTTTTGGCATCCATCTTCATTGATTATATATTAGAGACTCCTCTATTCATCTCATTTTATGCATTTTATACTCTATTAATATTATTTCACTCTTTAAAGGTAACTCATAATTTAAAGGTTGCCTTATATTCTTGTTTCATCATTTACATACAAATGAGCTTCTATGGGTTAGGATTTTTAAACTCTTGGATAAAGCTTAACCTATTGAAAATGAATCCTAAAAATGCATTTCCCAAACACTTCTATCAAAATTAAATCTTTTTTTATGACTTGGAAAGAAATTTTAGCACCAATCAAAAATTCTGAATATTTTGCTACTCTCAGAAAAAAAATTAATGAAGAATATGCAAAAAACATTTGTTTTCCTCCTAAAAAACAGATATTCAGAGCATTAGAACTTACTCCTTTTGACGAAGTTAAAGTGGTAATACTCGGACAAGACCCTTATCATAATGATTTTCAAGCAAATGGCCTTTGTTTCTCTGTATCTGATATGGTACCTGCTCCTCCATCTCTGAAAAATATATATAAGGAGCTAGAAAGCGACTTAAACATTAAAAAAAATACTAATGATTTAGCATCTTGGGCTCTACAAGGAGTTCTTTTGCTCAACACAACCCTCACCGTAAAAGCTCACGAAGCAAATTCTCACAAAGATTTAGGTTGGGAGCAATTTACTGATTTTATTATTAAAGAAATATCAACACATAAAGAAAATATCGTTTTTGTACTATGGGGGGCATATGCTCAAAAAAAATCACAACTAATTGACTCTCAAAAGCATTTAATTATAAAAACTGCCCATCCCTCTCCACTTTCTGCCCATCGTGGATTTTTGGGGAGCAAACCATTTTCTAGAATTAATAATTACCTATCAAAACACCAAAAAGCTATCATAAATTGGTAAAATAAGGCTCATTTTTTTTGTAATTGAATAAAAATTTCCATTATTTGATTTTCAATATCATCTTGTTCTTTTATAATAAATTTACATTTAGATGGATAATTTTTAGGAAAAATGCTCATTTTACCATATTTTATTGCATCACCCACATTTCCACTCATCTTCGTTTTCCCATAAATTTCGGGAATGCTCATAAAGTCTGTTTTTTCACAAATCGGACACCAAAACAGATGTGCAGATTTCATCACTTTATCAAAAACTTTGGCACTTAACTTATCTGTAAAATACTGAATACTTACATTTTGAGGTAGCTCTTCTTCTACTTCTCGAAGCCATCGTAATCCCTCACCAGAAGCCTTCCCACAAAAAATAACCTCTGCATCAATTTTCCATTTTTGGATTTTTTGTATGATATACTTATAATCTCTCCTTTTCTGAGAAATTGTACCTGGAACCACAATTTTTATGGGATAAACATACTCATTATCAGATATATACATATTTTTAAAAATATCTAAATATTGATATACCTCATCACTCAAAACCTCATCTAACACATATAATTTAGAATTTTTATATAATTTAGGAGCAGTGAGCAAGCCTTCCTTCAATAATAATTTCAATCTGTATTTCTGTTCATTTTTAAAAACATTTTTAAATAATTGCCATTTCGTTGCCTTTGAAAAATTAATATTATGAACTATAATAGAAGTTTTATATTTTTTTACCAATTTATTAAAAATATTAAAATATCTATGAGCAGTTCCTATAATAATCTCATCATAATCAATATTATCCAAATCATCAACTATTGTTTTTGGTGATGTAAGGTACATATTATCTATATCGCAAACAATATCTATTATTTTTTTTGATAAATAAAAATCACACCGAATATTTTCTGAGTTTTTAATATAATTTGAAAAATCCTTCACAATTTCAGCATGAGTATCCAATTCTATATATGCTATTTTTTTCATTAAGAGCAAATTTAAAAAATAAATTTCGTTAAATATCACTTAAATTGTCATTCTTATCATTTTTTTAGAAATAAATTACTTACTTTTGCGTAATGGAATATTTTGAAAGTTGGAAGGACCTCGTAAATCCAGAGTTTTATATAAAATTGGGGGGATTTTGGTTGGTTTTATTTATTATTTTTGCAGAAACAGGACTTTTTGCAGGTTTTTTCTTGCCTGGAGATAGTCTATTATTCATCTCTGGAATATATTCTCAATCTATCATTAGGGAAACTTTTGGAGATTTAGGGAATGATTTTCTAAATACTTTTCTATTAGCAAATTGTATTACCTTAGCGGCAGTTATTGGAAATGAAGTCGGCTATTATTTTGGCCATAGAATGGGTGAAAAACTTTATCAAAAGGAAGATACATTACTTTTTAAGAAAAGATATCTCTATCAAGCTGATGATTTTTTCAAACAAAAAGGCTCTTTTGCTGTGATTATTGCAAGATTTCTACCGATTGTTAGAACTTTTATTCCTATCGTTGCAGGAATTGTAAAAATGGATAAAAAGAAATTCCTAAAAGATAATATTATTGGTGCCATCCTTTGGGCCTATATTTTAGTATTTGCAGGACATTATTTATACAAAATACTAAAAGACCAATATGGATTTGACCTCACTCACCACCTTGAAATTATCGTTTTAGGACTTGTTTTGGTTACAACTTTACCTGTCATTATCAAAATGTTCTTTGGAAAAACAAGAGAAAAATAAAATACTAAAAGTCATCTTCACGTGGATGACTTTTATTTTACATTTAACTCATTTAAAATAACCATTAATAATGAAAATTTTACTTTTAGATAATTATGATAGTTTTACTTATAATTTAGTTCAAATGATTGAGCAAATTATAGGTAACAGGATAGATGTTTTCCAAAATGACAAAATATCAATTGACGAAATTGAAAAATACGACAAAATTGTATTATCCCCAGGACCTGGTATTCCAAAAGAAGCAAGCATACTATTGGATACTATCAAAACTTATGCTTCATCAAAATCCATCTTGGGAATTTGCTTAGGACAACAAGCAATTGCAGAGGCATTTGGAGGAAGTCTTTTCAATTTATCTAATATTTATCATGGTGTTGCAACAACTGCCAAGCAAATAAATAATCACCTAATTTTTAATAATTTACCGAAAATAATTAAAGTTGGTAGATATCATTCTTGGGCTGTAAATCCAGAAACTTTACCTAAAGATTTAATAGTAACATCCATTGATGACCAAGATATCATAATGTCCTTGAGGCATAAAAAATATGATGTTCATGCCGTACAATATCATCCTGAAAGTATTTTAACACCGTATGGAAAAAAAATCCTAGAAAATTTCTTATTAAAATAAAAAAAACCAAACGAAAAGTTTGGTTTCATCTTTATAAGAGGATTATTTTTTGAAAGGAGCGTCTTTAACTCTCGCTTTTTTACCTCTAAGTTTACGGAAGTAGTAAATTCTTGCTCTTCTAACTTTACCTCTTCTTTCAACTTCAATTTTTTGAAGTGCAGGCATATTAATAGGGAAAACTCTCTCTACACCTACATCACCAGACATTTTTCTGATTGTAAAAGTCTTAGTAGCTCCTGTCCCTCTAAGTTGAATAACAACACCTTTAAAGAACTGAGTTCTTGTTTTGTTACCTTCCTTAATTTCATAATACACTGTAATCGTGTCTCCTGCTTTGAATTCTGGGAATTCTTTTTTCGCGATGTACTTGTCTTGTACGTACTTTAATAAATCCATTATTAATAAATAAAAATGATTAATGCTAAACAACTTTCACGGCTCTCGTCAGAGGTTGATTAACAGCCCGCAAAGTAAAGAAAAATAATCAAAATACACAAATTATTTTCAACATTTTTTCATTAAACTTGAATAACTCCTAAATTAAACCTTTCTGTAATCGGAGAATGGTTGGCAGCATTTATTCCCATTGAAATCCATTTTCTGGTATCAATAGGGTCTATAATAGCATCTACCCAAAGTCTTGAAGCAGAGTAGGTTGCTTCAGTTTGTTTTTGATATTTTTCTGATATTTCTTTCAATATAGCATTTTTATCTTCTTCGGTAAGTTGCTTACCTTGCTTTGTGAGGGTTGCCTCTTGTATTTGAGCCAATACTTTTGCTGCCTGCACTCCCCCCATCACTGCCAATTCCGCCCACGGCCACGAAATGATGAACCGAGGGTCGTAAGCTTTGCCACACATTGCGTAATTACCTGCCCCATAGGAATTTCCTATAATAATCGTGAATTTTGGCACCACAGAATTTGAGACTGCATTCACCAATTTAGCACCATCTTTAATGATGCCTCCGTGCTCTGATTTAGAACCAACCATAAAGCCAGTAACATCTTGTAGGAAAACTAATGGAATTTTTCGTTGATTACAATTTGCGATAAAGCGAGTAGCCTTATCCGCTGAATCTGAGTATATTACACCTCCAAATTGTATTTCTCCTTTTCCATTTTTCACCATTTTTCGTTGATTAGCTACGATACCCACAGACCAACCATCTATTCTTGCAGTTGCACAAATGATTGTCTTACCATAATCTGGCTTATACTCCTCATAATCAGAGTTATCTACTAATCTTTTTATAATTTCATAGGTATCATATTGCTCTGATCGAGAATGCGGTATTATACCAAAAATCTCCTCTTCTTTTTCCTTTGGAGGTTGGGATGCTATCCTATCAAATCCTGCTTTTTCATAATCTCCGATGGACTTCATTATATTTCTAATTCTATCCAAAGCGTCTTTGTCATCTTTCGCTTTATAATCTGTAACTCCCGATATTGAACAATGAGTAGTAGCTCCACCAAGAGTCTCATTATCAATACTTTCACCAATAGCCGCTTTTACGAGATAACTTCCTGCTAAAAATATGGAGGCTGTTTTATCAACAATAATAGCCTCGTCACTCATAATTGGCAAATAGGCTCCCCCTGCTACGCAACTCCCCATCACTGCGGAAATTTGGACAATTCCCATTGCACTCATTTTGGCATTATTTCTAAAAATTCTACCAAAATGCTCCTTATCTGGAAAAATCTCATCTTGCATAGGGAGATAAACCCCAGCAGAATCTACTAAATAAATAATCGGCAGGCGATTCTCCATCGCTATTTCCTGAGCTCTAAGATTTTTTTTCCCTGAAATTGGAAACCACGCACCCGCTTTCACAGAAGCATCATTAGCAACTACAACACACTGTCTATCAGACACATACCCTATAACAACCACTACACCTGCACTTGGACATCCACCGTGTTCTTCATACATTTGGAAGCCTGCAAACGCGCCAATCTCTATACTCTCTTTGCCTTTATCTAGTAGATATTCTATTCTTTCTCGTGCGGTAAGTTTGCCATCATTTCTGATTTTTTCAAGGCGTTTTTCTCCTCCACCTTTGTATATTTTATTTAAATGTTGATTAATTTCCGATAATTTTAATCGGTTGAAATCCTCATTTTTATTAAATTCTAAATCCATTGTTTTATTATTTCATATTCTTAAAACTCCAATACATCGCCTACATTTGGCAAAATGAGTTCTATCTCTCTCTCCAAAAAATCATTTTTAGCCTTATCGTGATTAATGGATATTGGTGGGAAAGTATCAAAATGGCATCCTATTACTTTTTTTGTCTTTAACAATTTTTTTGAAGCAAGACTTGCTTGTTCCGAATCCATTGTATAATGTCCACCGATGGGCAAAATAGCACAATCTATATCACCAAAAAATTTAGGTAGGAGCTTCATATCCGCAGTGATACCCGTATCCCCTGCTAAATAAATATTTCTATCAGAAAAATTCAAGATATACCCAGAGGCTACTCCTCCATAGGTTCCATCGGGAAAAGAACTCGTATGAGAGGCACTAACCATCGTTATTCTCAAATCTCCAATTGTGGTAGAGCCACCAATATTGAGATCAATAAAGTTTTGGTGTTTGAAGTATCCGCAAATCTCAGGCTGAGCAATAATATGAGCCTCTGAATGGTTAGAAAGTACCTCCTCAACATCAGCAATATGGTCTCCATGTGCATGTGTGATAAGTACATAATCAATTTTTTGAGAAGAAATATCAAATCCTGACTTTTCTTTTTGGATATTATAGAATGGGTCGGTAATAATATTTTTGCCACCATATGATATTAAGAAGCAGTTATGCCCTAAAAATTGTATTTTCATATTTTGAATATATAAAATGTTGCTAATTATTAAAATTTATTCAACCCAAAAGCCAATAGAATTGCCATCATTAAAGTCATTATTCCTACTTGTTTTAGGTATGGATCAAGTTTCTTTGGTTCTTTTATTTGGATTATATTTCTTCGTAGTTTGGTCATTGGAAACATTAAAACCATCACCAAAAATGCGTAATAATTTTTGGATTGAAAAAATCCATTGACACCCAAGAAAATCAAAATCAAAATCAAAGGGAGTTGCAATAATATTATTTGATAAATCATTGCATTTTTGAATCCTAATCTCAGTGCCAAAGACTTTTTCCCAGAAAGAGCATCAGACTCTATATCCCTCATATTGTTTAGATTAAGTACCCCAGTACTCATCAATCCCACCGCTGAAGCAGGAAATAATATGTCCCAACTCCAACTTTTAGTAAAGAGAAAATACGACCCACCTACCGATACCAATCCAAAAAATATAAATACCATAATATCTCCCAAACCAAGATAACCATAGGGTTTTTTACCCATCGTGTAACCTATCGCAGCTAGAATACAAGCCACTCCCAAACCTATAAAAAAGCCAAATTCTATCCAATAATTCGGATAAAAAGTAATAAATAGTAATCCAACGGTAGCCACCAACGAAAGAATTGAAAAAAGAACTATTGCTCCCCTCATTTCTTTTGCGGAAATCTTCCCAGAGGCTACGGCACGACTCTCGGCCTCATTGGTTCGTAGAGCATCGGTTCCCCTAACTCCATCACCATAGTCATTTGCAAAATTTGATAAAATTTGATACAACAAAGTCACCAAAATCGCCAAGACAAAAATCCTCCAATCCCAAAATTGGCCTTGGCCAAGCAATCGCCACCGAGCAATAAAAGCTCCCATAATAATCCCACTGATAGAAAGTGGCAAAGTCCTCAATCGTGAGGCCTCTATCCATTTTTTCATTTCTAAATTCTTTTAATTTTGATAAATTACCACTTTGCCAATCTTTTTAAATACGCTTGAATCGTATTTTCTAACCCCAAATAAAGTGCCTCTGAAATAAGTGCATGTCCAATAGAAACCTCCAATAGATTAGGTATATTTTGTGCAAAATATTGTAAATTTTCAAGACTCAAATCGTGGCCTGCATTTATCCCTAACCCGTACTCATTGGCTTTTAAAGCTGTTTCAATATAGGGTTTTATTGCCTTTTCTTTATCCGATAAATAATTTTTAGCATACGCTTCTGTGTATAGTTCTATTCTATCCGTTCCTGTTTCAAAAGCGTGTTTCACCATTTTTGGATTTGGGTCAAGGAAAATAGAAGTTCTAATGCCTGCCTTTTTGAAAGTAGAAATAATTTCTGTTAGGTATTCTTTATGTTTTTGACAATCCCATCCTGCATTAGAAGTAATAGCATCATCAGCATCGGGAACAAGAGTTACCTGTTGTGGTTTCACTTCCAAAACCATATCTATAAAAGACGGATGCGGATTTCCTTCTATATTAAACTCTGTATATACGAGAGGCTTCAAATCATATACATCTTTTCTTGTAATATGTCTTTCATCCGGTCTTGGATGAACTGTAACCCCCTCGGCACCAAAACTTTGTATATCTATTGCCACTTGGGTTACACTTGGTACATCTCCTCCTCTAGCATTTCTCAGTGTTGCTATTTTATTGATATTTACACTTAATTTTGTCATTATTTTTTTTCTTTAAATTTAAAATTCTTATTTATTTACTCATAAATTGAGTTACCTCCAAATCAAAGGATTTCGAAGCTACCAGCAAATGGTCAAATATATCCGCCTGAACTCTCTCAAAATCCACCAAATTTGGGAAGTTGGTAAAGCAATAAATCTCTAATGGCAATCCATCGGGGGTTATATCCAATTGTCTTGCTAGAATAGTATCGGAATGGTCTATTTTCGGATTTTTATGCAGATACGCCTCTACATACTTTCTGAAAACACCTATATTTGTCAATTGTCGAGAATTTATTTCTTTTGCTCGTTCATGTTCCGATAGTTTTGCTATTTCACGGTTAATTTCAGCCTTGGCTATAATAAGATAATCCGATATAAGATTGATTTTCACTAATCTATTAAAAAGTTCATCATCTACAAACTTGAATGAATTGATATTGAATGTGATTGATTTTTTGATTCTTCGCTTATTATCTTGTTTCATCACCTCAAAATTTTTCACCTCTGTATTGAGCAAGTCATAAGTAGGAATTGTAGAAATCGTTCTATCAAAATTTTGTACCTTAGTGGTTAGCAATGATATATCTACAATTGTCCCCTCTAAGTTATGTTTATCAATCATTATCCAATCACCCACTTTATAAGTCTTGGAAAGGGCAACATTCATTCCCGTAATTGCTCCTAAAATGAAATCCCTAAAAATCAAAAAGAAAACTGCAATAAATGCTGATAAATAACCAAAAATAGTATCTCCTTTGATACCAAAAAGAATGCTAATTCCAATAATAGTAAAAACCAGAAAACCAATAATTCTAAGTGTCTGAGAAACAGCTTTTAATGCTATCACTCTATATTGGTCATTCTGCATCTCATAATAATAAATAGTAGCTTTCAGAGCCTTGTAAGTAACTCTTGCACTTAGTAAAACCATCGCTAAATTAATCACCCTACTAATTAAAATATTCGTAAGTGGATGATACTCTTGAAATACCGAAACAGATATTAAATCTGCTACAACAACTGCAGATATTTTAGCTACTGTAGAATGTATCTTAGTCTGATAGAGAGAATAAATTATCGGATATTTCTCTTTATTACAAAATTTATTTTTAAGAATAATATCTATAATTCCTTTGAAAATAATCAAAGAAATAATAGCAATCCCCAACAAAAACAAACATTTAGTGGTAATCTGAGCAATTAGCACAAAATCTTGTGGAAAGAAATCTTTGATAGCAAGATGCATCAAAGTACTCATTCTCTCTATAAAACCTTGTTCTTCCATCTCATTTCTTAATTATAAATCTTATACCTCAATAGGTTAATCATCACCGAATTTCAATTCTCCCTGTACCTCATTATCATAAATTTCAGTATTCACAGGGACGAACACTTCCTCTATCACCTCCTCCTTTTCTGGAACGATGATATTAATGGATTTTACCTTTTCTTTGATAAACTGATTTCCTATCGTCTTAATGCCCTTCACTGTAATAAACTCGTCAATATTTATGGTCTCAGCAGGCTTTTCATTATTATTTTTATCTTTAAGATAAGTAATCTCTGCAAGAGAACCATCTCTCGTTCCGACAAACTCTATGAAGGATTTCGGATGTTCGCTTGGCATAAAAGACTGTACATTTGCTGTATTATCTAACAAAAATCTCTTAATGAAATAGATTTTTTTATCTCCATCATAATATATGCACGAAATTGCCTGCTTTGGGTTCCATTTCTCTAAAATAAGATACTCGTCATCAAAACGATTACTCAAATCGAAAGACAAGAGCTTTGCCTCTCCTTTTTGATTGATAGTAAGTATTTTATCATCACCTTTAAAGTTTCCTAAAAAAGTTCCTCTCTCCTCTGTATTCAATCTACGAATAGTATCATCAAACCAAATTTTTCGTGGTGCGAGGGTGGATATTCCCTCTGTTTTCAATTCTATTTTTTTAATGATGTATTTCGTAACGAGATTTCCTCTGGAATTTCTTCCCTTTATTGCTAAGTCTGAAAAATCTATATCTAATTTTTGTTTTCGGATACGGGCATTTGCTTTCAAAATAACATTCACTATCTCTGCCTCACCATTGGGATTCGCTGAAAAATACAACACCTCTGAGTCTTTCTTATCAGATGCCAATGAATATTCCGTATTTCTTGTTATGGAAGTAACATAAAAACGCTTCATATAATATGGACCTAATTTCCCCTCACGGTAAATCATATTATAAATCATTCTCGTATCATTTTTCTTCCATACCCCCACATAGAGCAAATCTTTACCAACGAATATTTTAGAATCCACCTTTACCACCTGCATTGTTCCATCCTTTCGGAAACAAATAACATCATCTATATCAGAACAATCAAATAGATAAGTATCCTTTTTCAGAGAAGTCCCAATAAATCCTTCCTCAAAATCAGCATAAAATTTCACATTTGCCACTGCAACCTTTGTGGCATCTATCGTATCAAAAACTCTTAATTCTGTTCGTCTTTCTTTATCTTTTCCGTATTTTTTTTGGATATTTAAATAATAACTAATAGCATATTGTACCAGATTTTCAAGATTATATTTCACTTGCTCAATCTTTCCTTCTAATGCTAATATATTTTCCTTAAATTTATCCAAATCAAAGCGAGAGATTCTCTTAATACGAATCTCTGTCAGTTTTATAATATCATCTTGTGTAACCTCTCGGAAAAGATTGTTTGTATGTGGTTTCAGCCCACTATCTATCGTATTCAAAACTTCCTCCCAAGTTTTCACCTCTTCAATATCGTGATAAATTCTATTTTCAATAAAAATTCTTTCCAACGAAGCAAAATGCCAACTTTCCTGCAACTCATGAAGTTCTATCTCCAACTCCTTTTTAAGCAGCGATAAGGTATGGTCTGTATTAAACTTCAAAATATCTGATACAGAAGTAAATATAGGCTTATCATTGATAATAACACACGCATTTGGTGAAATTGAAACTTGACAATCGGTAAATGCATATAGAGCATCTATAGTCTTATCAGGTGAAACATCATTATGCAAATGAATCAATATCTCCACCTTATCGGAAGTATTATCCTCTACCTTTTTTATTTTTATTTTTCCTTTTTCATTGGCTTTTAAGATTGAATTTATCAAATCTCCCGTCGTTTTAGAATAAGGTAATTCATTAATTACCAGTGTATTCCTATCCAATTGTACGATTTTAGCTCTTACTCGGATTTTACCACCTCTTTGTCCATCATTATATTCAGAAACATCAAGCAAACCTGCCGTTTGAAAATCAGGATAGAGACTAAATTTTTTACCTTTCAGATATGATATAGAAGCGTTAATCAACTCATTAAAGTTATGTGGTAAAATCTTTGTAGAAAGTCCCACGCCAATCCCCTCTGCTCCTTGGACGAGCAATAACGGAAACTTCACAGGGAGATTTATTGGTTCATTATTCCTACCGTCGTAAGATTTTACCCATTCTGTTGTTTTAGGATTAAAAATAACATCTAAAGCAAATGGTGTAAGACGAGCCTCTATATATCTACCAGCAGCTGCATCGTCGCCCGTATAGATATTCCCCCAGTTCCCTTGCGTATCTATTAGCAACTCTTTTTGTCCAATTTGTACCATTGCATCTTTTATAGCCATATCACCATGTGGGTGATATTTCATCGTATGCCCCACTATATTGGCTACCTTATTATATCGGCCATCTTCCAACTCTCTCATTGAATGCATGATACGCCTTTGCACTGGTTTAAAACCATCAAAAATAGATGGAATAGCTCTATCTAATATCACATACGATGCGTAATCTAAAAACCAATCTTTATATAATCCTGAAACTTTTTTTAGTTGCTCACCCATACTATAATCCTCTATTATACATTATTTCACAAAAGAGTAATATTACTTATTTTCAACAAAATGAGTTGGATTCTCTCTATTTACCTTTAATACCTTATTAAGAGATATTTTTAAATCCCTAATTTCTTTCGTTGTAAGATAAGAAATTTCGTACTTTAATGTAGTAGTACTTTGTTTTTTAGAAGAAATCGTAATGTATAGCCTTTTGAAAAATATAGCATTCACAACCTCATATTTTTTCAATTTATATTTTGGAAATTCATCGCTAATATCTCTACCAAAAATAGCCAAAACACCCCTATTCTTAAAATTGAGAGCCTCACCATCACTGTCATAATCAAATATCTGCCGTCCTCTTATATAGAAAATAGCAAATAGTCCATTAGATATCAACATAAACAACAACGCCTTATTTCCAAAAGTATTCAGTTCGTATTTGTCCAAAAAATAAATAAATATACTAAATATCTCAGAAAAGATAATCACGGAACTTGCTATATTATAAGTCGTACATTTATTTCTATTACTTAATCTCATTTTTTTATTTTTTATAGTCCTTTTTCTACAATAAGATTTTCTAGTATAAAATTCTGTCTATCAATGGTATTCTTACCCATATAAAACTCTAAAAGCTGGTCAATCGTCTGGTCTTTACCCAAAATAACAGGTTCCAAACGAATATCCTTACCAATAAAATGTTTAAACTCATCCGAGGATATTTCTCCAAGCCCCTTAAATCGCGTGATTTCTGGATTTTTCCCCATTTCCGCCAAAGCCTTCAATCGTTCCTCCTCCGTATAGCAATAGCGTGTTTCCTTTTTATTTCTCACTCTAAAAAGTGGCGTTTGGAGGATGTAAAGATGCCCATTTCGGATAACATCTGGGAAAAACTGCAAGAAAAAAGTAATCATCAACAAACGGATATGCATTCCATCAACATCAGCATCAGTAGCAATAATCACTTGGTTATACCTCAAATTTTCCAAACTTTCCTCAATATTTAGAGCTGCCTGCAAGAGATTGAACTCATCATTCTCATATACTATTTTTTTTGTTAACCCATAGCAGTTCAGAGGCTTACCTTTTAATGAAAAAACAGCCTGAGTCTCCACATCACGAGATTTTGTGATAGACCCCGAAGCTGAATTCCCCTCTGTAATAAATATCTGTGTTTCAGCCTTTCTACTTGCTTTTTGGTCATTATAGTGTTGCCGGCAATCTCTCAATTTCGGATTATTTAGAGCCACTTTTTTGGCCTTGTCTTTGGCTAATTTTTGGATTCCAGCAAGGTCTTTTCGTTCCCTCTCAGACTGCAAAATTTTTCGTTGTAAAGCTTCGGCTATCTCCGGATTTTTATGTAAAAAATTATCCAACTCCGTTTTGAGAAAATCATTCACAAAAGTACGAATTGTAACACCATCGGGAGCTACATTATTAGAGCCTAATTTGGTCTTCGTTTGAGACTCAAAAACAGGCTCCTCTACACTAACTGATATTGAGGCAATGATTGATTTTCGAATATCTGAGGCATCAAAATTTTTGTTAAAATGCTCTTTTACGACCTTCACATAAGCCTCGCGAAAGGCATTTAAGTGTGTACCCCCCTGCGTAGTGTTTTGTCCATTAACAAACGAATAATAGGTCTCCGATGATGATTTATCAGAATGGGTAACTGCCACCTCTATATCTTTGCCTTTCAAATGGATAATCGGATAACGAGTCTCCTCTCCAATCTCTTCTGTCAACAAATCTTTCAATCCATTTTCAGAAAAATATGTCTCACCATTGAAAATAATCTTTAACCCTGTGTTAAGATAGGCATAATTTCTGAGCATCCTAACAATATATTCCTTTTGGAATTTAAAATTCACAAAAATCTCATTATCGGGAACAAAAGTTATTTCCGTACCATTTTTTTCATTAGTCTCCTCGATTTCATATTCCGCCGTGAGTTTCCCCTTCGAAAACTCCGCTATTTTCATCTGCCCATCTCGTATTGCTCTGACTTTAAAATAAATAGATAAGGCATTAACTGCCTTGGTACCAACACCATTAAGTCCCACCGACTTTTTAAAAGCCTCAGAATCATACTTAGCTCCCGTATTCATTTTAGAAACAACATCTACCACCTTACCAAGAGGAATACCACGGCCATAATCTCGTACGACTATCGTATCCTCGCTGAGTTTTATTTCTATCCTCTTACCAGCCTTCATTCTAAACTCATCTATAGAGTTATCTATCACCTCTTTAAGTAGTATATATATTCCATCATCAGCCGAAGAACCATCACCTAATTTCCCAATATACATCCCAGGCCGTAGACGGATATGCTCCTGCCAATCTAATGTACGAATATTATCCTCTGAATACTTTACTTGTTGATTATCAGCCATATAAAATTTATTTCATTCGTTGATATATCAATAACAACAATGTACAAAAGTAGCAAAAAATTATTAAACACTAAAATAACGGAGTAAAAACTAAAAAAATTATTACTTTTGTCTCATTAAAATTAAAGTTAGTTTGAAAGATTATTACTATTTCTTAGGGCTACCGCAAAATGCCACAGCAGAGGAAATAAAGAAAATTTATCGGAAACTATCCGTAAAATATCATCCTGATAAAAATGATAATGACGCCTTTTTTGAAAATCGCTTCCGAGAAGTACAGGAAGCTTATGATATCTTAATTGACGAAAACAAAAGAAAAAACTATGACCAATTACGAAATCAACAAAAAAAAATAGAAAAATTCGATGCCCCACCAATAATAAAATCCTTTAATACTAACAAGAAAAACGCTAAAAAAGACGACTTTATCATCATTACCTGGAACACAATAAATGCTGATATTGTGAAGATTATACCTTTAGGTTTAGTAGAATCCTATGGCGAACGAAAAATAAAAATTTCCAATTTTTCAGATGGTAAATTCCAACTCATTTTACAAGCAATGAACTCTCATCTTAATATAATGAAAGTCCATAGAATAACTATAAATCAAGAATTTAATATAGAAAATACTGATTCTGTTTGTGATATAAAAGAAAACAAAACCGAACCTACACTCACGAATAAACAAAAAAACTCACAAAATTTATGGATAATAACGATAATCATAATTATTTTTGTCATAATCATAATTAGTATTTTATAAAAAATAATGCAATGAAAATAGCTTACGATGCAAAACGATTCTTTCGAAATACCTCTGGATTAGGAAATTATTCTCGTGATTTAATCAGAATTTTAGCTGACTATTATCCCGAAAATGAATACCACCTATTATTTAAGGATAAAAATGGCCGTGGAGGCGATATTTTGGAAAAACCAAATGTATTTTTTGATAAAATTTCTAAAGGATTTTTGGCAAGGCAAACACAGATGGGGTTTGATGCTCAACAAATTGATGCCGATATTTTTCACGGACTTTCAGGTGAACTTCCCTTTGCTTGGAAAGACAAAAAAATACGAAAAATCGTTACAATACACGACCTTATTTTCGTTCGTTATCCAAAATTTTACTCTTTTTTTGATAGGCTTATTCATTTCTACAAATTCAAAAAAGCTGTGGATATGGCCGACCTTGTTATTGCTATTTCAGAGCAAACCAAACGAGATATTATAGAGTTTCTTCGGATTGATGAGGATAAAATTCGAGTTGTCTATCAAGGATGTCATCATTTCTTTAAAGAAAATATTGATACTGAGACTCTTAACAATATAAAATCAAAATACAATCTTCCTAATAGATTTATCCTAAATGTTGGGACTATTGAGGAACGAAAAAATATATTATCCATTGTAAAAGCACTACAAGGAACTGATATTCCGCTCATTATCATCGGAAAAAAAACAAAATACCATATTGAAATAGAAAAAGAATTAATAAGAAATCCAATAAAAATCCAATTTTTAGAGGGAGTATCCATACAAGAGCTCGCAGGTATCTATCGTTTAGCTGATATTTTCGTATATCCAAGTCTTTTTGAAGGATTCGGAATACCAATTATTGAGGCCTTATATTCTAACACCGTAGTTGTCACTAGCAATACCTCATCACTTACAGAAGCAGGTGGTAGCGATTCTGTATATATCAACCCTTTGGATATCAAAGATATACGAGCGAAACTACTTTTCCTTTGGGAAAACGAATCCGAAAGAGAAAGAAGGGCTGAAAAAGGTAAGATTTTCGTTCAAAAGTTTAATGATGATATTATTGCAAAAAACTTGACGGATGTATACGAAGAATTAATGAGAAAATACTAATTTTGTAAATTATATTAAATTTTTGAAAAATAAAATGAAACCATCATTGGCAAGAGGAACGCGAGATTTCACCGCATCGGAAGTAGCAGGAAGACGATACATTATTAATATTTTACAGAAAAATTTTGAACTTTTTGGATTTCAGCCACTTGAAACTCCAAGTTTTGAAAACCTATCAACCCTCACAGGGAAATATGGCGAAGAGGGAGACCGATTAATTTTCAAAATTTTGAATTCTGGAGATTTCACAAGTAAGGTAAATGAGGAAAATTGGATAAACAAAGATGCCCAAAAACTAACACCGCAAATCTCCGAAAAGGCTTTAAGATATGATTTAACCGTTCCTTTTGCTCGGTTTGTAGCGATGAACCACGGACAACTATCATTCCCCTTCAAGCGATACCAAATCCAACCTGTTTGGAGAGCAGACCGACCTGCAAAAGGCAGATTTAGAGAATTTTATCAATGTGATGCAGATATTGTAGGGAGTGAAAGTCTTTGGCAGGAAATTGACCTAATTCAACTCTATTTAAAATCATTTAACAATTTAAATATTTCCGTTAAAATACATATCAACAACCGAAAAATATTATCTGGTTTAGCTGAATATGCAAAAATCTCTGATAAATTAATAGATTTCACTGTTGCTTTAGATAAATTAGATAAAATCGGTAAAGACAATGTCATTAAAGAACTTTTAGATAAAAAAATACCTGTAGATGCTATTTCCAAATTAGAGTTTTTATTTAATAACCTCCCTCAAAGTCAAGTAATTGATATTCTAAAAGAAAAATTTACAAATATTGAAATTGGAAGAATTGGAGTTGAAGAATTGGAGTTCGTATTGAACACTTGCAGAGAATTAGGTATTGATAATCAATTAGTTTTCGATATTACTTTAGCTCGTGGATTAGACTATTATACTGGAGCAATTTTTGAAGTAAAAGCAGAAAATGTAGAAATAGGATCTATTGGTGGTGGTGGAAGATATAATAACCTCACTGAAATTTTTGGTGTGAAGAATATGCCTGGTATTGGGATTTCATTTGGGCTCGATAGAATTTATCTGGTAATGAGTGAATTAAATAAATTCCCAAACAATACCGAAAGTAATATAGAATATCTTTTTGCAAATTATGGAAATACAGAATCTATTGTAGCTCAGAAAATTATAAACCAACTAAGAGCAAAAGGTATCGTAGCAGAATTATACCCCGAAGCAGGTAAAATGAAGAAATTTTTTAGTTATTCTGAGAAGAAAAAAGCCAAAAATCTTGTTTTTATTGGTGATAAAGAGATTGAAACGAAGACTATTAACATAAAAAATCAGGAGACAGGAGAGCAAATATCGATTCCTATGGAAGAATTTTTAAATAACCTTTAATCTAAGTTTAAAATCAATGAAATACCCAAGTAAAGTATTATCAAAGGCTGTAGAAGAAATTTCTGGATTACCTGGTATTGGGAATAAATCTGCCCTTAGATTAGCACTTTATTTATTGAAACAACATCAATCTCAAGCAATTAATCTTGCAGAATCGTTAATAAAATTAGTAAAGGACATTCAATATTGTAAGGAATGCTATAATTTTTCAGATACTGACATTTGTAAAATATGCGCTAACAATAATCGAGATTCGGGATTATTGTGTATTGTAGAAGATGTCCGAGATGTGATGGCAATAGAAAACACTGGAAAATTTGGTGGAAAATATTTAGTCTTAGGTGGAAAAATATCTCCTATAGAAGGCATTGGCCCTAATCAATTACATATATCAGCCTTAGAAGAAAAAGTAAAAAATGGAAATATCAGAGAGATTATTTTCGCTCTTTCAGCAACAATGGAAGGTGATACCACTGCTTATTATATCTATAAGAAAATCAAACATCTTGATATAAAATTTTCTACTATTGCAAGGGGTATTTCTGTAGGAGACGAACTTGAATATGCCGACGAAATTTCCTTAGGAAGGTCTATCATCAATAGAAGTCCATATAATGAAGATACTCATTAGAGCAATGCTCCATCTTAATTTTTTGTTAATAATGTATTTAATATTAGATTATTAATTAAAATTCATTAGATTTGCAACGATAAATATTGATTTTTAACCAAAAAATTATCAAAATTGAATAATCATAATAAATATAAACATTCTTCAGAAGACAAAAAGGAAGATTTCATTTTTGGAATTCGCCCTGTTATTGAGGCTTTGGAATCTGATAAAACGATTGACAAAATTTTTATTCAAAATGGCTTACAAGGAAACACCATTATTGAACTTAAAAAACTTCTTTCTAAACACGGGATTCGCCCTAATTATGTCCCTATCGAGAAATTAAATCGTTTTACAAGAAAAAACCATCAAGGGGTAGTTGCTTTCATTTCTGATGTAATGTTTCATAAGATAGAAGATATTGTTCCTATTTTATTTGAGGATGGAAAAGTTCCATTTTTACTCATCTTAGATAGACTAACTGATGTTCGTAATTTTGGGGCAATCTGCCGAACCGCAGAATGTGTAGGGGTGGATGCCATCATTATTCCCGACAAAGGTAGTGCTCCTATAAATTCTGATGCTATAAAAACATCAACAGGTGCTATTTATAACTTAAAAATATGTAAAGAAAAAAACTTAGCTCATACTATTGATTTTCTTCAACAATCAGGCATCCGTATTTTTGCATCTACCGAAAAAGCACAAAAAACAATCTACGAAGCCGACTTTCGAGAGCCTTGTGCCATTGTAATGGGGAATGAAGAAACAGGAATTTCAAAAGAAGTACTGCATCATTCCGACGAAAAAATAAAACTTCCAATTTTAGGAAAAACTCAATCTCTAAATGTTTCAGTAGCTTGTGGTGCTGTACTATACGAGGTTTTGAGACAACGATTACAATAATATTAACACAATATTTAGAACAAAATGAAAAAATTGAGTATCATAACTGTTACCATTTTATCTATTATCTCTTGTAATAGCAAGAAAGAAAAAAAAATCGCCAGTGATAAAAGCAATTCTCCTAATAAAGAGCAAACCTTAACTACAGACACAGAAGAGAAAAAAACATCTTTAGAGAGTTCTTTTGCAATAGAGAAGGACAGTACAGGCGTCTATAAACAACATTTCATTTTAGAAAAAGGGATAACTTATCCATTCACTACTTACCAAAAAGATGTAATTAATATGACTTCTCCAACAGGTGAAAGCCAATCCGTTACTAGTGAAACTACTGATAATGTAACTTTTACAGTGAATGATATTAAAGATGACATCTATGATATTCAAATTAATTTTGTAAGTAAAAAAGCGTCGCAATCCACAAACGGACAAAATATTAGCATTGATACCGATACTCCAGCCCCAAAAAATGAAGAGTTAAAAAACAAATGGGCTATCGACAAAGCATTAGTAAATAATAGTTTACAAATGAAGATGGATAAAACTGGTAAAATACTATCTATTACAGGTTTTGAAAATATTTACAACAAAATTTCATCTACTCTAAATAAAATAAAAGGAGCAACTGCAGAAATAAAAAAACAGGTACTAAACTCCACAAAAGCTGGTTTTAATGAAAAGGTATTGAAAGACCAATTCACTAAAAATATAATGATTTTACCAGAAAAAGGGGTTAAGATTGGGGAGCAATGGTCAAAATCAGATATAATATCCCCCGATGGAAAAATAAAATTATCCACTCACTATAGTATTAAATCCATAGAAAAAGGATTAGTAACTATATCTGTATCAGGAGGGATACCAAAACAATCCGATAAACAGACTCAGCAAGGCGTTACTCGTTCTATTAGCTCGGAACTCGTCCAAAACGGGACAATTACTTTTAACCAAAAATCTGGATGGATAAAACAACAAAAAATAAATGTAACTGCAACTCAGACAGAATCCGTATCTGATGGCAAACAAAGCCAATCTATAAAGTCGGTAACGAGCACTACTATTGCAGTCAATCCATAAAAATCACACTATGTTTTTGATAAAATTTATACTATATGTAACCTTTGGAACTATCGTTTTTTTCCTCGTATGGAATAGTTTGAAGCGGATTTTTTTTAATCAGTTTTACAACTATTTTCCGCATCAAAAAATGAAAAATGAGGCTCGAAAACCACAACAGCAAGACTCATCCAAAAAAAAGAGTACTTCCAATAAAAAATCATTTTGGAAAGATGCCGAAACGATAGATTATGAAGAAATTAAATAAAAAAAGGCTATCATTTTAGATAGCCTTTAAAAATATTGATTATTCTACGCTTACAGCTTTTATTAATCTATTTTTATCACTAAAACACTCTTTGAAAGACACCATAGTTTCAGTTCTCAATACCCCTGAAATATCATCAATTCTATTGATAACTCTTCTTGCATCTTCGGTATCTTTTGCTTGGATCTTACAGAAAATACTATATTTTCCAGAAATTAAGCTTGCTTCTACCACATTCGGGAAAGAAACTAACTCATTTAAAACCTCTTGGGATTTATCCGATTTTGTTAATAAAATCCCCATAAAAGCGATGAAATGGTAATCTAATTTTCCATAATCAAGAATCAATGAAGACCCTTTTATGATACCAGCATCCTCCATTTTTTTCACCCTAACATGGATTGTACCTGCAGAAACATTCATCTGCTTTGCAATTTCAGTAAATGGCATTCTTGTATTTTCAACCAAAAAATCAAGAATATTTTTGTCGATTTCGTCTAATTGATAGTTCATATTATATAATTATTAATTTACAAAAAAACTTATTTCTTGTTGCAAATTTAATAAAAAAAATAATTATAGACAAAATATCCGAAACATTAACATTTTTTAACTTTTAAACACCTTATATAATCATATAATTAATATAAATATTCCGTTTTCGCATATTAATTTAAATTTACATAATTTATTAACCTAATCTAACTTTTATTTTTCTTCATATTAATTAAAAACACTTTTGGCTTATTTTAAATAACATCAATATAAATACCATTTCATTTTCTCTTCATATTCTGGTTTGAGTTTCAATAATTTCCATATTTTTTTATCATCGGGATAGGTTGTTCTATAATAGATAATCTTATCCGCCGAATATTTGAAATAGGGATGATTTTGTAACCATTCCTCTGGAGCATCTATCAATGTATATTTTTGGACAGAAGAATTATCCAATTTACAAATATGTACTAATTGCTGTAATTTTTCCTTATCTATATTATAAATCTCCAAAATCTGTTTCTCATTAATAAATCCACCTAATTTTTTACGAAATCCAACAAAAATACTCGATTCTTTTTCTTCAAAACCAAACTCCAATAGTTGTTTATATGAGATTTTATTAATATCTATATTATTGAAATCCGTCTTAGATTCCACCTTCTTTATACTCTGATTCACAATACTATTCTCCAAAACTTTAATCTGGATAAAAGGCTTCAATAAATCAAATTTTTCTTCGGAAATAACAAAACAATTTTTAATATCCTCCAAAGACTTGAAATTCCCTTTCAATTGTCTATCTCTATAATTTACAATCACTTGAGATTGCTTTTCAGTAAATCCAAGCCGTTTCCATCCTTCTACATCCAATGCATTTGGATTAAAAGGTTGCATTTCTATCTTACGAGATTCCTTTTTACTATATTTTATATTTTTTGCAAATTCTTCTGATACTTTTTCAGGTAAAATAAGATACGGAGCTAATTTTTCATAATTTTTAGGTGAAATCGTAAAACATTTTCTAAATTTTTCTTTACTAAGAAAACTTCCACCAAGATAATTTTTATATTTCAAAATAGAAACAGCCTGCTTCTCTGAAAAACCTAATTGTTCCCAATCTTTTTGAGAAAAATCATCAGGATTAAACCGCTTACTTACAACAATTTCTCTCCTATGGGATTTATAATTTTTGCTAAATCTATCGTGTTTCTCAGGGAGTAAAATAAATTTCTCCAACTGCTTATATTTTTCATCAGATACTGCATAGCACTTCCTAAATTGCTGTTTTGAAAGATACTCTCCACCAACAATTTCCTTATACTTCAAGATTGTCTTTACTTGTTTCTTTGTAAAACCCAAATTTTGCCATGCCTCCTCGTCCAAATCATTTGGGTCGAACATCGTTAAGATAATAGGTTTATCCTCTTTTTTTATAAATTCTATTTTTATTTCTTGTTGTTTCTGAGTTTTTTCATACCATTCAAAACCCAATTTCAAACCGACAATAACCATCGCCAAAACAATCAGTCCGATAATTTGTTTTTTCCATACAATATGAGACAATCTACTCATTCTAATATTTATTATCTGATAATGAACCCTTTAACTTTTCTAATTCTGCTTTCACAAATCTAAGTTTATCAATCATAGCCTTCCTTTGATACAATTTTTCATCTGTGGAAAGAGCCATTTTTGCTCCATCTAACGTGTATCCCTTTTCTTTCGTAAGGTAATAAATCATCTCTAAATTTTTAATATCTTCTTGGGTAAAATATCTATCACCTTTTTTATTTCTTTTAGGCTTCAAAATCGGAAACTGACTCTCCCAGTACCTAATATTAGACTGATTAAGTCCAAAGGCATCGGCAACCTCGCGCGTGGTATAATACATCTTATCAGGAAGATTAACTTTCATTTGTATTTATTTAATAATCAGACTATTACAAATTAACAGCAGGCTCTACCAATTGCTCCATTTTAGATTTCACTTGTTGAACAGAACCCTCATAATTATTTATCAATAATGAAAATGCCAAAACCCTACCCGAACGCGTTTTTATATATCCCGCAAGGCATTTTACTCTATTTAGAGTGCCTGTTTTAGCAAAAATTCTACCATATCCATCTCCCTTAAAAGAATTTTTTAATGTACCTGATTGTCCACCAATAGGTAATGACCGAAAATATTCATTATAATGTGATTTTGACATTAATTTTGTCAAAAATTTAACTTGAGAAATTGGAGTAACTAAATTAGAACGAGATAATCCACTACCATCAGAATAGATAAATCCATTCATATCAAATCCTTCCTTTTTAAGATAATCTATAACCACCTCTTTACCAGTCTCCAATGTTTGATTTCCCTCTTTATGAAAAGCAGAAACCCTCAATAATGCCTCTGCCAAAGCATTATCACTTCTTTGGTTTGTATCAAAAATAATTTCCGAAACAGTTGGAGACTTATAATTCGTAATAAAAAATCTATTTTCAGGATTATTATCCAACATCCTTGCAACTACTTTTCCAGATACATAAACACCTGATTTTATGAGAGTTGATTTCAAATTATTTCCCAAATACATCGGAGCATCAGGTAATTTGACCTTTAAAGGTCTTTCGGTATAATCATTAGTAAATGCCATTTTTTTTGTATACGGCGAAATATAAAAATACCTTTTCTCATCATTAAAAGGTAATTTTCTCGTGGTTACCAATTGTTCTTTTTGCAAGGAAATATCTATCGTTGCACCTACTGGCAAATAATAATTATTATGTTCTAGCCAAACAATATTTGGAGGCAGTGCATCTTTTATATTATCCTTAAATACAGCAATTTGTATTACAATATCACCAATTATTCTTTTTATTCCTTTCTGAATAATCTCTTGTTTGAAATTATTAATCAATAAAGAATAGGGCAATGAACCTGCCTTTCCAGAGCCTAATGAAGGGTCTCCACTGCTTATAATGTACAAATTACCATTCAACACACCATTTTCATCAATTTTTCCAGAATATTCTAGTTGAGTTGTCCATCTATATTTAACCCCTAAAATTCCTATTGCCGTTTCAGTCGTGAGTAATTTAGTAGTGGATGCAGGGATAAAGGATTTACTCTCATTATAGGAAACAACCGTTTTTTTTGTCCTTGTATCGTATATCACAAAACCCCAGTTTGCCTTTTTAAGCACGGGGTCTTGTTGCATTTTTTCTATATTTTCTTCAATTTGCTCCTTTGGTGTAAGTGGCTTTTTTTCAAGTATTTCCGTTATTCTTTCTTTCTTTTCCGATTTCTCTTCTATATTTTGAGAAAAACCAAAAAAAATAGTATATAGAGCAATGATTAAATATAATTTTCTCACTAATATTTCAATTTAATTCAACATTTACCAACAAAAATAATATTCAAAATATCTTATTTTCTCCAAAAGTAATAAAAAATAATCAATTCTATTTATATTTTTATATTATTTTAACTTAATTAGAGTAAAATGAAAAATTATACATCTACAAGAAGTCTAATTTTAATTGTCTTATAAGCTGTAATTTCATTAAACTCTTCTAAACTTATCTCTACCAAATCTTTAAAATACTGATATTTTTTACCTCGTGGAAATTTCAATAATATTTGATAGTGATAATAGTTATTAATCCTTGATACATAAGGCTTTTCGGGACCGAAAATACACTGAGATGGAATATATTTTTTCAGCACATTACTTAAAAAAGTAGCTGCCCTTTTTAACCTATCCTCCTTACCGTATTTCAATTCTATCAAGAGTAACTTTGTAAATGGTGGATAATTATAAGCCTTCCTCTCTGACAAAAAATATTGATATATTTGACTAACATCTTCTTTGCTAATCAACTGAAAGACATTATTGTCTGGATTGTATGTCTGTATCAAAACTCTCCCATCACCTGATTTTCGTCCTGCCCTACCTGCAACTTGAGTAATAAGCTGATAAGCCTTTTCCTCCACTCTAAAATCTTGATTATAGAGTAATTGGTCTGCACGAGGGATTCCGACAAACTCAATATTATCAAAATCCAAACCTTTGGCAATCAATTGGGTACCTACAATAATATCAGTATCACCATTTTCTATTTTTTCGTATAATTTTTCATAAGCAAATTTCGTTTTCATAGAGTCGGCATCCATTCTATCCACTTCCGCAGTAGGAAATATTGTCTTCGTCTCCTCATAGATTTGTTCCACTCCTATTCCTTTCATATTGAACTCATTAGAAGAGCATTTAGGACATTTCACAGGTGGAGCAATTTTGTTTCCGCAATAATGGCATTTCAACTGATGAGATGCCTTATGATAAGTCAGTATAACATCACAATTTGAGCAATAGGACACATAGCCACACTTTACACACTCCATCACATTAGAATACCCTCTCCTATTGTGCAACAACATCACTTGTTTTTTTCGCTCTAAGACTGTATTAATTTCATCATACAAACGATTTGAAAAATTCAAACTTTTCAAATCCTTATCCTCTACAGATTGCTTATAATCTACTATTTCTATCTTCGGAACTGATATTCCTCCAAAGCGTTCTCCAACAAAAACATACTCTAATTTACCAATTTGGGCAAGGTAATACGACTCCACAGAAGGTGTTGCCGAACTCAAAATAACCTTCGCTTTGTATAAACTTGAAAGGTATAGACTTGCATCTTTCCCACTAAAAAAAGGGATTGTTTCCCTTGATTTATATGCCGTATCGTGTTCCTCATCAACCACAATAAGCCCCAAATTAGAGAAAGGTAAAAATATAGAAATAGTTGTTCCTATCACAACTCTTAATTCATTATTTCGTATTTTTTTCCAAATTTCTACCCTTTCAAAATCTGTCAATCGTTGATGATAAAATCCTAATTTTCCACCATATTTTTTCTCTAAACGACTCGTTATCTGCTTAGTAATAGAAACTTCAGGCAAGAGAACTAGTACATTTCTATCCTGCTGAACCATCTCATCTATTTTATCCAAAAAAATATGCGTCTTCCCTGAAGAAGTTACCCCGTGGAGCAAAACATTTTTTCCCTCAGCAAATGCTAAATCTATTTTAACCTTCGCCTCAAGTTGTGTCGGAGTGAGTTGTTCTATCTTTTCAACTTCACCAGAATATCCTTCTAATCTATCCTTTTGTAGATAAAACTCCTCTACTATTCCCTTCTCTATCAATCCTTTTAAATGAGTATTAGTAAAAACACCTTTCTCTATCACCTCCGATTTTCGTATACTTTTCTCTGTATCAGAATAATAGATGGACAAAATATGTACTAATAATTCCTTTTGTTTCGGAGATTTTTTCAATCGAGATAGCGTCTCTATAAGATTTTCTTCTTCTAAAATATCATCTTTAATCTTGATATAGGCTACCTGTTTTGAAAAATACTTCTCACTTACTTGCTCATCAATTTGAGCAAATCTCAAATCAATCAATGAATTTATCGTCTTGATGATTTCTTTTTTCGGTATAAAGGCTTCTATTTCTTTTATATTGATAACTTGCTTTGTCTCAAGTGCTTGTAATAAAAATATCTCATTAGCATCCAAATTGGTATAATCTACCTCCACCTCTTGTCTCAATCGGATATAGGTCTCGGACTCTAACTTCAAAGATGATGGGAATACATAGCGATACAACTCTCCCAAATGACACATATAATATTTGGAAAACCAATTCCAAAACGATAATTGTTCGGGAGGCAAAATAGGATTTTCATCTAAAACCGAAATAATTTCTTTCGCTAAAAAACCCTCTGGCTGTGTTTTATGAAGAGAATGAACAATCCCCGTATAAATCTTCTTACCTCCAAAGGGTATCAACACTCTCTTACCGACTGCAATCTCCGACTGCAAAAAATCAGGTACCATATAAGTAAAAGTACCTTTTAAACTAAGTGGTAATATGATTTGGGCAAAAGTCAAATGATATATTTTTTAAATAAAATAGTGCTGTAAGTAATCCTTCTAACCAACTGAACTACCGGATCTCGTCTTTTCGTTTTGCAAAGATACAACTTTTTTTATTATATACAAATTTTCCAATAAAAAAATGCTTCCATTTTTCAGAAAGCACTTATTTTCTTATTGTTATAAATGTGATGAAAGCTTCTCAGCAATTACTTCTTTTGGGTTTAGACCAACTAATTTATCTACAACTTCTCCATTTTTGAAGATTAGAACAGTAGGAATACTTCTGATACCATACTCACCTGCCGAAACTTGGTTATTATCTACATCCACTTTACCTACTAATGCTTGCCCATCAAAATCTTTAGCAAGTTCTTCAATTGTCGGAGCCAAAGCCTGGCAAGGTCCACACCATGTTGCCCAAAAATCTACCAATACTGGTTTGTCTGAATTTAAAACTACTTCTTTGAAAGTAGCATCTGTAATTTCTAATGCCATAATATTAATTTTACGATTACAAATGTAATACTTTTATTCTTTCTTATGCAAATAATTTATCTATTCTAAATATTTTATTTATCTATTGTTGCTCTTGGATTTCCACGATAGCATCTATTAGTCTATCAATATCTTCCTTTATATTGTAATGACTAAAAGAAACTCTCAATGGAGTATGATTTTCTAAATCTTCGTCATTAAGTATCATCATCATTACCATAGATACTTTTGTTGCTCCCGACGAGCAAGCACTTCCCTGAGAGATTGCTATTCCTTTCATATCTAACTTAAAGCCCAGTAAAGGTTCCTTAAATGGCAGAAGTATGCTTACTAATGTATATAATGAATTTTCTGCTTCATCCGAACGGCCATTAAATCTCACATTAGGAACTCTCTTTTGTAGTTCTTGTATCGTATAATTCTTTAAATCTTTAATATAGTTTTGATAGTCAGACAAATTATCCAAGCAAAGTTGCAATGCTTTTCCGAGCCCAACGATACCGACAATATTTTCGGTACCCGAACGCATATCTCGCTCTTGACCACCTCCCGAAATAAGAGCTTTCAATTGAGTATTTTTTTTAACATAGGCAAAACCGCTACCTTTGGGTCCGTGAAATTTATGGGCGGAACACGAGGCAAAATCAATATTTATTTTTGAAAAATCTAAATCAAGATGTCCAATAGTCTGTACCGTATCTGCGTGAAAATAAGCATTATATTTCTTGCATAGATTACCAATCGCTTCTATATCGTATATGTTTCCTATCTCGTTATTAGCATGCATTAGAGTAACCAATGTTTTTTTATTAGATTTTTGAAGAGCTTTTTCTATATCCTGCAAAGATAGGTCTCCTTTTTGGTTGGGTTTGATATAGACTACCTCAACATTTTGGCGTATTTTCATATCTCTTACGGATTCTGCCACACATTTATGCTCTAATGGAGAAGTTATTATCCGCTCTACGCCAAGATAATTGACACAAGATTTGATAATCAAATTATTAGATTCTGTACCACACGAAGTGAAAATAATCTCATTAGGTTGCACCTTCAATTGTCCTGCTATGTATCTACGAACACTCTCAATCGTTGCTTTGGCCTCCTGTCCAAAACTATGAGTAGAAGATGGATTACCATAATTCTCTTTCATTACCCCGAGCATCTCCTCTATCACCTCATTTGCTAATGGAGTAGTTGCTGCATTATCAAGATAAACTCTATTCATTTTAACAATTTTATATTATGATTTCTCATAAATTTTCAATTCATTACTTATAAGGATTCTTCCAAAAAGGTAAATCTCCGACCCGAATCAAGTCCCCAAATAATCTTATTACTATATCTACATATCCTGTTTTAGTGGTTCCATCCTTATATGTCATGTTACTAGCATGACTGAATCCTAATTCGTGTCCAAACTCATGAGCCCAGCATTCCAAAGGCCAATAACTAAGTTGACTATAATAATCATCATTTGCTAAAAAACGCTCATGTATTCCAAAAACACCACCACCTCCTAATCCTTCTACTCCAGTAGTCACTCCAAAATGCTGCTTCTGAATTGTAAATACTTTATTATAAACAGCTTCTCTATCAATATCTTTTTTATTATTATCATAGAGTCTATGCTTAAAATTTATAAATCTATCTTTAAATTTTGGATGACTATAAAGATAAGCCATATTAGCTATCGTAGGTAAATACAAACGAATATGTCTAGCAGTTGTCGCTCCCCAATTTCCAGAACCATATTTACCAAAACTAATAAATGTATTATGCTTTATAGTTTTTATTTGGTTAAACAATCTATCTTCAGGTACATTTACACTCAAAGTATAATCATTTGTTTTTAAAGTTGATACTTCATATTCTGCACTATTTCCATCTTCATCTTCGAGGCGAACTTTCTCACCTTCAAAAGGTAAATCCAATTCTATTTCAGCTAAGGAGGCTACCTCTTCTATAACAGCCACTTTCAATGGCTTAGTAATATTTGAATTTTTAAAATATACCTCCACATCCTTAAATGTATGTGGCAAGAAATTACGAATCCTAAACTTATTCTCATCTATCTTCTTCACTTGAAGCATTGCATTCAAATAAAAACCTCTTTTTTCTTCATTAAAAAGAACTGACTCAGGCTCATCATCTTGAAACATAATCTTCTGTTTATCTGCTACATCCGCTTTAGTAATCATTCTTGTAGATGGAATTGGTTCATTTATCACACCCATTCTATACCACCCTTGCACATTCCCCACAGAAGTATAAATCTCCAATGATTTTTTGTCTGTATTGAAAATCATCGTTCCCTCCTTTACATTTTTGAATGTATTTCTCTCCTTTGTTGTAAAATTAGGAAAGGATACTCCTTGCGAAACCTCTGGAAACTCGGATACTGGCAACGCTTTAATATCAAGTGTTGCTTCTGGATTGGTTGTATTTATTCCTACCCTCCCTTGTCCATAAGACATCATTGATAGAAAAATCAATAATATATATTTTTTATTCATAAAACTAAAAATTTTGTTAAAAGTACAAAACATAATACTAAAACACCTATTTACTTCATATTGCCTTCAATCTACAATACGCTAACTCCCTGTTCTACTCCTCCTAATAATCCTTACTACTATTTTCATACTACAAAGATAGAGATTTTAATACAAAAAAAAGCAACCTTTTCAAGTTGCTTTTCCTATTTAATTTTCTGAATGTACTGCTGGATTTCTCCATAAACTTTATAATTAAGTGCCGTAGATGATGGATGAGGAATCACTAAAAAAGGATACTTTTTACCATTATATTCTAAATAATTAACCCCATTTTCTTGTGAATAATTATCCTTTTCAAAAAATCATTTTGCTACGGACTCCGAAGAAGAAATACAATATTTAAAAAGTGAGTGTGAAAAAATAGGAGTAAAGGCAGTCCTTGCCGATGAATTTACTCTTGGTGGAGAAGGAATGAAAGATTTAGCTAATGCTGCAATAGGAAGTATTGAAACTCAAAAAAGAGATTTCCAATTTTTATATTCTTTAGAACAAGGTATAATTATTCCGATTTTAGGTGATATTATGCGTATGCCAGGTCTTCCCGAAGTACCAATGGCGGAGAATATACATATAGACAAAGATGGGAATATTAGTGGATTGAGTTAAAATAAAAAAGACCTTTTTTCAAAGGTCTTTTTTATTGAAATTACCAAGTTGTGAACCAAAATTCATCAAAAATAGCATTACCTGTATAATCCCAATCTTTGTTTGGATTTGCTAAATCAAATACTTGATCCATAGTGTAGGCTCTGTAGTCTGCTTTCAGACATTCTTCTTTTTCTAAATCATTTAGCTGGTCTTTACAACTAAAATATGCATATTTTAAACTAAAACCTTTCCCATTGTAATGGGTTTCAAAAATAGTTCTGTATCGTTTTAATTGGTCGTTATGAGTAGATGAATATCCTTTGTTTTCAAGAAGGAGAGCGTATTTTTCTTCTTTTTGAGTGGCTTTATTCTTTAGAACAAACTCTGCGCAGAGGTCTATTTTTTCCCATTGTCTCCATGTTTCTACACTATGGATTTCATATTGATTTAGTTCTTCTGGATTTCCAAATAGCAAAACAGAGGCTATTTTCTTGCAATAATCATGAAGTATAGCATTGTTATACCTTGCTACTTTATCAGTATCACAACATTGGATAGTCCAAGATAAAAAAGCATCTACAAGACTTTCTATTTTATCTGAACTTTGCTTGTCTTTCATAAAGAAAGAATGTTTCCTTTCCATATTTTATAAATATTTAAATTAATTTTCTTTTTCTATTGTTGGGTTATACTCTTTTATAATTTTATCTATTGTTTTGCCTTCTTAATAATGCAGTCCCTATACTTATTACTTGTGCCATTTTATAAAAATTTAATTATTTTTCCCTACTCTATCAGCTTTTCGGATGCCGCCTTTTAACTATTTATCATATTTTCTCAATGTTAAGTGACTTCCTATTAAGCTTAATATCAGAAATCCAGCAATAGAAAATATTATATTTCGTGTGTTTTGATGTCTCCGATCTTCTGCTAATTGCTCGTAGTAATTAAGAGATACACTTCTTTCAGAACCATCTGAATATCTAACTCTTTTTTGTGTCTTCCTAACATTAGCCATTAAAAGTATAATAATTATGATCATTGCAGATACAATAAATATCTTTGCAAATACAGATACAAAAGCATGAAAATAATTATCTTTATTTGCAATAACAGACCATACTAAACTTCCTAAGAAACACAAGCCTCCTATTACAATACCTCCTATTATTACATTATTATTTTCTTTATCTTCATTTATGAAAAAAGCAATTATAGGAAAAGAGAAAGAGCCAACCAATAAAGCAAAATCATACCAGTTAACAATGGTTGTCATTTGTCCCTTATGAGTTTTTATGAGTGCGATGATATAGCATACAAGGGTTAAAACTAAAAATCCTACAAAAGCATAAACATAAAATGTAAGCTTAGTTTTGATATTATTCTTTATTTCAGTTGATTTTATATACTCAGTCGAAACATATCCCTGTTTTTCTATACCTTGCTCATCTGTAAAAGAAGTTAAAGCCCAATCTCCTACTATAGTATCTACACTAATGATTTGTCCTTTACTTAATTTTCCTATTACTTTGCTAGACTTATTATCATGCTCTCTAATGTTAAGTTCATTAGCTGTTATTTCATAATCTTTTTTTTTAGGCTTTTTAATGTAAAGGTATAGTTTTCTGGGAAGTATTCTGATAATCCTAAATCATCAGTATTGAAAACATATTCTGAAAAAAGAGGATAATCTCCTTTATTAAAGATTTTTTTTGATGTCTTATCTTCCTCTTCCATATAATAATTTAAACTATATTTTACATTGATAGGATAAAGAAATCCATCTTGTACAAACCAATTATCAGGATTTTCTTCTGAAAAATGATAATGTAATCGCTTTGTATCTTCTCCTTCTTTAATAGCTTTTTTCAATGTAATAGCTTCTTCTTTCTCAAAAGGAACATTTGTTTTTATCAATTGTCTATAAATATAATCTTCATTGGACCTACTTATAATGATAGTGATAGGATATATTTTTTCATCAGCATTATATGTACCTAAATCTATCTCTACCCTCATATTTTTTCTCGTTCTTCTTACAAAGCTTTTGTCAGTTATTTTGTACAATGCCGCTAATCCTTCATTTTGAATTCGCTCAAAGTGTTCTTTACTTGATTCAAATTCTCCTTTTTTTGCCCATCTAAGGAATTCATTTTTAATGTCATTTTTAATATGAGGAATGTCCTTAACATTTTCTCTTTGTTCCTCTTCCTTCCGTATTCTTTCAGCTTCCTCTTTATTTATTATATTGTTGTTTTTTATTTTTCTTTCCGTATTTTTAGGCTTTTTAATGTAAAGGTATAGTTTTCTGGGAAGTATTCTGATAATCCTAAATCATCAGTATTGAAAACATATTCTGAAAAAAGAGGATAATTTCCTTTATCAGAGATTTTTTTTAATTTTTCCCCACCAACAGTATATTCTAAATCATAATTTGCATTATATTCTACATTGATAGGGAAAAGAAATCCATCTTTTACAAACCAATTATCAGGATCTTCTTCTGAAAAACGATAATGTAATTGCCCAGTATATTCTTCTTTTTCAATAGCTTCTTTAAATTCAATAGCTTCTTTTCTCTCAAAAGGAATATTGTTTTTTACCGAAATTTTATGACGATTAATTATAGAGATAGGATATATTTTTTTATCAGCATTATATGTACCTAATTCTATCTTTATTATTCTATTATCATCCATTCTATCATCATACATTCTTCTTGCAAAGCAATCGGTAATTACTTGGTGTAATTTCTTTGCTCGTTCACTTTGAATTCGCTCAAAGTGTTCTTTACTTGATTCAAATTCTCCTTTTTTTGCCCATCTAAGAAATTCATTTTTAATGTCATTTTTAATATGAGGAATATCCTGAGCCTCTTCTCTTACTGAATTTTCCTTCTGTACTTTATTTTTATATTGTTGTTTTTTATCTTTCTCTGCTATTTTTCTAGTTTGGTAAGCCGTTTTCTGTTGTCCAAAAACACTTGGTGCTATGCATAGTAATAATGCACTTATTAAAATACTTTTTTTCATTACAAAAATTTAATAATTTTCCCTACTCTATCAGCTTTTCGGGTTCCGCTGTTTGTTTTTGATGGAGGCTTCCATCATTTTTATTCTTCATTGCACCTTGATGACGCTTCTTAGCACTTTAGAAGTGGTATTTCACACCTTTTTGGTAGTCCGTCGGATCTCGGAGGTGCGATTTCCTACCTTTGAGGTTCTATTCCCCACCTTGTAGATGGCCTTTCTCACTTATTTCATCCGACCGAGCACTCCCGAGGTGCGTTTTCTCATAATTGAGGTGAGACGGAGCATCTCAGAGGTCTGCTGTCTAATAATTAAAGTCCGACTACTGCTGTTTTGGGTCTGATGGAGCATCTTTGGGGTTCGCCTGTGAGTCTTTGGGCGGAGTTGTCTCATTATTTTTATGCTTCGTAGAGCGGAAAAACTGCTTCAGTTCCTTGTATTTCTGCTCATACCCTACGGCATTACTCCCCGCACGGAAGCCCGTATAGGCATAGTCATTCAGTGCATCTTGATAATTGTCATAATCGTGCAAAGTCTTAGCATTTTTTAACCTATCCAATAGACTTTGTAGCCTGATGATGGTATTTTCATAAAGGACTCTGCTCTTATAATCCTTAGCAAACTCCTCCCAATCTACATCTATACTGCGGAGGTTAGGCTGTGTGATTGCCATATCATTCACTTTGTTGATGAAGAGCTTGTTCTGCTCATTCACCCTACCGTAGCGATTTCTATCCTCTGGGGTAAGGTTAATATTCACCCCTTCTACTGCTTTTTCTAAACTCGTGAGAGCATCATTCATCGTCTTTACCTGCTCATCAGTCAAATGACGATTATTCAAATTATTGATTCCCATTTTTATTATGATTTGAAAATTTATTTTTAGGTTTTTCTGTTCGTTTTTTATTTTTAATAGCACAAAGTTAAATCCCCACTACGCCAAAATGTGTCCGTTTAATTTTTTACACATAAAAAAATCCATTTCGGAGAAAAATATTCCCCCAAAATGGATTTTTTTTAATACTCAAATAAAGTTGTTTATTACAAGCTATGTTCGCTGTTCGCTGTTCGCTGTTCGCTGTTCGCTGTTCGCTGTTCGCTTCCGTACTCAAAGATACGGATTTTCAAAGACTTATGCAAATTTTTAAGCGAACAATTCATAATATTTTTTCTATTTTTTTAGTTTCGCAAAAATAGAAAATTGCCATATATATTCCAAATAAATATTCAAATATTTTCACCTAAAATATAAAATACTTTTTGCATATGAATTTTATCTGCAAACACTTTCCATTCGCTATATTTTTTAGTTATTAATTTATATTAATTATTGATTAATGAAAATATCTAAAATATCCTTCGCTTGCCCAAGAAAGCATCTCTCTATCTCCATTCGTATCCCCAAAGGCAACGGTGGTATAGGTATCATTTTCTCCTATTTCCGAGAGGATGCGATTAACTTTTTCTTGTCCATTACAATTTTTAGAATCAAATTCTTTTACTATTTTTCCCTCTACAAATTTTGTTTTAGTAGCTATTAATCCGAATCCGAATTTATCTGCAAAAGGTTTTGTCCAAATATCCAATGAGGCCGTCACTAAATAAGCTCTCGCACCTTCCTTGTTGATTTCCTCTATGAATTTCAAGGCCTTTGGTCGTATCAAATTTGGATAATATTTTTCAAAAAAGTGAGTTGCCTTGGTGGTTAATTCCTCTTTGGTTGCCCCTTTTAAGATAGAATACACGAATTTTTGTTTTACTTTTTCGGCATCTATCAATTTTAATTTTAACAAGACAAACAATGGAATATGCCATATAAATTGTCTCCAATACACCGCTGGATGATAATATTTCAGGAATAGGAACATCGTATCCTTATAGGTAAGAGTACCATCAAAATCAAAAAAATATACTTTTTTCATTTTTAATGATTAAAGTTTTAATCTTTTAAAAATAAACTCTGGTATATTTCTAATAATCATCATAATAACCCACCAAATTGGTAATACATAAACTACATTTTTTTTATTTTTATAAGCCTTATAAATGCAGTTGGCAGCTTGCTTTGGAGAAGCAGTTAGTTTTGGATTAAGAGGCATACCTTCCGTCATTTTCGTCGCCATAAATCCAGGAATTACAGATAATACATTTACTTTTTTATCGTAGAGGTAATTTCTAAGCCCACTAAGATAAGCGGTAAAACCAGCCTTTGCTGATCCATAAATAAAATTACTCTGTCTCCCTCTTTCGCCTGCTACTGAGGAAAGTCCAATGATAGTTCCACTTCTTTTAGCCTCAAATTTTTGAGCAAAATAATTCATTAAAGGAACCAATTTTGCATAATTAATATCAATAATTTTTGTAGTATTGATATCGTTGTAAAGTCCATCAGCCGTATTCATACCCAAATAACCAGAGGCACAAAACAATAAATCGGAGTCTATATGATTCAATCGATGATAGTCATTATCTTTCAATAAATCAAACTCTATAATCTCAGAGTTTTGGACATATTTCACATCTATATGTCTTGCAAATTTCTCTGTATTCTCTTTATTAGAGGTCAGCAGATATATTTTTTCAAATCGTTGGCCTTCGCTCAATACCTTCTCCACGAATGCCTGTGCTACTTCCGAGTTACTTCCTAAAACAATCATTTTTTCACTTTGTTAATTAATATTCCACACTAAAAACCTAAAATCCTCTTTCTTTGTAGAGATACGAACTTTGGGCTATCCACATTTCGGAGGTAATTAGTAAGTTTCGGGTTACTCATAGAATCCTTCGTAAGATAAATTCTTCCGCCAAATTCTTCTACAATTTTGTCCAATTCCTCTACCAAGGATTTCAATTTATCATTTACTTTAAAATCCAATGCCAAAGTATATCCCTCCATTGGGAACGAATTATAGGCCTTTGGATTATTTTTACCAAATAACTTCAACACTGCTAAGAACGAACCATTCCCAGAGTCGGCAATAGTTTCCAATATCTTCCGCATCCCCTCCTTTCCTTTTTCCTTAGGAATTACCATTTGGTATTGAATAAATCCTTTTTTACCATAGATTTTGTTCCATTCATTGATTACATCAAGTGGGTAAAAAAATGGCTCGTAATGTACAAAGCCCTCTACACTTTTTTTTGTTTGTTTATTGTAATACAACCAATTAAAAATCTTAATCGTAAAACTATTCAGCACCCAACTTGGGAAATAAAACGGAATAGTAGGCATTATTTTTCTTGGATTTTTCAATGGATTTTTATGTAATTTCGGTGGCAATTCCTCTCGTAAGGCGTGATAACCTCTCATTAAGATAGAACGACCTATATTTTCGCCCTTTTGTAGGCAATCTATCCACGCAACATTATAGAGCCAACCTTCACTCTCTTCAAAAAGTTGAAATATCTCGTCCAAATTATCCGCCTTGATACTCTCTTGTCGTATATAGGCAGTTTCTATATTTTTCAGTTTTATTTTTGCAGAAAGAATAATCCCTGTGAGTCCCATACCTCCCACAGTTGCCCAAAAATCTTCGGTATTCTCTTCGCGAGAACAAGTGATTACTTCTGCATTTTCTTTCATCAATTTAAATTCCAAAACATACTCCGAAAAACATCCTTCAGAGTGATGATTTTTTCCATGAACATCAGAAGCTATCGCTCCACCGACACTCACAAATTTTGTACCAGGCGTAACATTAAGGAAATATCCCTGAGGAACGCTAATTTCCAAAATATCAGAAAGTAACACGCCCGCTTCACACTCCAAAACACCCTCTATTTTATCAAAACCAATAAATTTATTCAGTCTTTTCGTAGAAAAAATATTCTCCCCAAGTGAGGCATCACCATAGCAACGCCCATTACCACGAGCTATCACCTCTTTATGGCTAAGTACAAAATCTTTTATTTTTTGTAAAGAATCTTCGGATTTCATCTCCTTTTCCACCACAGGAAAATTCCCCCAATTCGTTATTTTTTGTTTCATTATATTAATATAGAAATATCAGGTTAATCTTTAAAATAAATCAATATCAAAAAGGCAAATCCCCACAACGCCAGCACTACCTGAATGTATCGATCCTTATATATCATCTTCGTAGGCGACTCTGTTCGGTTATAGACTAGCGTCTGCTGAAGGTACCTTAAAAAGGCAAAAATCACAAAAATAAATGTATAGAACACCTTGTTAGTAAATTCCTTCTGAGTTTCTGGACTTATAACGAACATAATATACGAAACAATTGCCAATGTAACAGAGATAGATAGCACAATATCTGCAAATTGGATATTATACCCATCTAATGCTTTTCGAGTATTCCCCGAAAGTTGTGTATTAACCAACTCTCCTCGCCTTTTCCCTACTGCCAAGACCAATGCCAGTACAAAAGTCAATATAATAGCCCACTGAGAAACAACTATCCCCGTAGCATATCCTCCCGCCAAAACGCGTAGCACAAATCCCACTGCAATAATACTAATATCCACAATGGCAATATGTTTTAGCCTAAATGTATAGGCTAGATTCATCACAAAATATGAGGATATGACCGCTCCAAATTTCAAAACATTATACCCAAAAACATCACTCAACGAAATAATTAATCCAATTGTGGAAATAACCAACCCTACTAAAACAAGCTTTGCTCGCCCTACGGAAATTGCACCACTCGCAAGAGGTCGCCTACACTTCTCAGGATGAACTCTATCTGATTCTATATCACTATAATCATTAATAATATATATAGAACTCGCTGTAAATGAAAATATTATAAATGAAAAAATCGTCTCGAATAGTTGAGTTGTTTCAAATATTTTCCCTGAAAAGAACAACGGAATGAATACGAATAAATTTTTTACCCATTGCTCTACCCGTAAAAGTTTAAAATACGCCTTCATCATTTGAATAAATAATAATCTACAAAATTACGATTTTTCATTATATTTGTCCAATATTTAACCTAAAACAATCTAAAAAAAGATGAGTTTTTTCAGTGAATTAAATCCCGAAATGGATAATTATTTGGAGCAACATACCTCGCAAGAGTCCCCATTGTTGGCAAAATTGAGGGAAGAAACCTACAAAGATGCTCCCCAATCTCATATGATTTCAGGAATACAACAAGGAAGATTTCTCGCTACAATATCCAAAATGCTTTCGCCAAAAAGAATTTTGGAATTAGGGACCTTTACAGGATATGCAACACTATGTATGGCCGAAGGATTAGCAAAAGATGGTAAGATTATAACCTTAGATATCAACGAAGAACTCTCTTACATTCCTAAAAAATATTTTACTGAAAGTGATTTTTCAAAACAAATAGAGTTTAAGTTGCAAGATGCCAGAGAATACCTAAAAAACTGCTCAGAAACCTTTGACTTGGTATTCATTGATGCCAACAAATCTGCCTATGTAGATTATTTTCAACTGATAAAACCACTATTAAAAAGCGGTTCCGTAGTCTTATTTGATAATGTCCTTTGGTATGGAAAAGTATTAGAAGAAACGCCCAAAAGTAAAATGACAAAAAAAATAAAGGAACTGAATGACCTTGCCTCCGCCGATGAGGACTTTGATAGTTTCATCCTACCATTGAGAGACGGTATACATTTTTTAAGAAAAAAATAGAGATTATGCAATCTCTATTTTTTATTTTATCAATCGTTTTAGATAGGCTCCATATCCGCTTTTCCCATATTTTTCAGCAGATTTTAGAAGTTGTTCCTCATTAATAAATCCCTTATGATAAGCTATCTCTTCAATGCAAGAAACCTTAAAACCTTGTCTTTTCTCTAAGACTTTCACAAACTCTGACGCCTCGTGAAGAGAGTCAAAAGTTCCTGTATCTAACCAAGCTGTTCCTCGACTCATTACACCTACTTCTAATTCACCTTTTTCAAGGTATATTTTATTAATGTCTGTAATTTCTAATTCGCCTCTTTCCGAAGGTTTTAGATTTTTAGCATATCCTATGACAGAATTATCATAAAAATATAGACCTGGCACAGCATAATGAGATTTTGGAACTTTAGGTTTCTCTTCAATAGAAATCGCTCTAAAATCCTTATCAAATTCAACAACACCATATCTCTCGGGGTCGGATACTTTATAGGCAAATACACAACCACCTTTAACATTTACCTTACTTTCCAAAAGTTGGGAAAGTCCTGTCCCATAAAAAATATTATCCCCCAAAACCAATGCCACAGAATCTTCTCCAATAAATTCCTCACCAAGAATAAAGGCTTGTGCCAGTCCATCAGGTGAAGGTTGTACCTTATACTCAAATCTACAACCGATTTGTGAGCCATCTCCCAAAAGTTTTTGGAAAGAAGGTTGATCGTGTGGAGTGGTGATGATGAGAATATCTCGAATACCTGCCAAAAGCAATGTAGATAGCGGATAGTATATCATCGGCTTATCATAGACGGGCATTAGTTGCTTACTCACTGCGATTGTTAGTGGGTAGAGTCTTGTTCCCGACCCACCTGCTAAGATTATTCCTTTCATCGTTTTATTTTATCATTAATTTTATCATTAATTTGTGTTTTTAATAAATACTTATCTATAGATATTGCTTCTCGTAATATTTTTGATAATCACCAGAAGTTACATTATTCAGCCATTCTTCATTTTCTAAGAACCAATCAATCGTCTTGGCAAGCCCTTCTTCAAAAGTTACTGAAGGCTTCCATCCCAAATCTCTATTAAGTTTCGTAGCATCTATGGCATATCGTTTATCGTGCCCAGGTCGGTCCTTTACGAAGGTTATCAGTTTCTCTGAATAACCACTCGGTCTGCCTAATTTTATATCCATTTGCTTAATAAGTTCCTTTATTAAGTCTATATTCTTCCACTCATTAAATCCGCCAATATTATAAGTAGAGCCTGTTTTTGCTTCGTGAAAAATTTGGAAAATTGCCCGAGCGTGGTCTATCACAAAAAGCCAATCTCGAGTATATTGTCCATCTCCATAAATTGGTAAAGGTTTTTCATTAATGATATTAAAAATACAGAGCGGTATCAATTTCTCTGGAAAATGATTTGGCCCATAGTTATTAGAACAATTTGAAATAATATATGGCAATCCATAGGTATTTCCATATGCCCTCACGAGATGATCGGAGGCTGCTTTACTTGCAGAATAAGGTGATTTCGGAGCGTATGGAGTCTCTTCGGTAAAAAATCCAGTCTCTCCTAAGGCTCCATAAACCTCATCTGTGGAGATATGATAAAAGAGATTTTTTCGCGGAGTATCAGGATAATTCCCGTGAGAATGTTCTGTTTTTAATTCCCAAAATTCACGACAAAGATTCAATAAATTTGCGGTACCAAATACATTTGTATTAATGAAAGCATTCGGATCGGTAATACTTCTATCCACATGGGATTCTGCTGCAAGATGCACCACAGCATCTGGATTATATTTTTCAAATACCTTTCTCAATTGCTCAGCATTGGTAATATCTACCTTTTCAAAAATATAATTAGGCGCTCTTTCTATATCTTTGAGATTTTCCAAATTACCCGCATAAGTTAAAGCGTCAAGATTGATAATGTTAATATGTGGTAATTCTTTTACAAATTTCCTTACTGTATGAGAGCCTATAAATCCTGCTCCGCCTGTAATGATGATATTCTTCATTTAATAATTTCTCTCTTTAAACAATGGTTGTATTTTATCTTTCTCAGAAAGTTGGATAACTTCAGTCGGCAGTTTCCAATCTATATTAAGGTCTGTATCATTCCAAAGTATACCTCCTTCGGACTCTTTATTATAAAAATTATCGCACTTATAAGTGAAAATTGCAATATCACTGAGTACCGAAAATCCGTGAGCAAAACCTCTTGGAATATAGAATTGTCTCTTATTCTCTGCTGTGAGTTCCACTCCATACCATTGACCAAAAGTAGGTGAATCTACTCGCAAATCCACAGCAACATCCCAAACCTCACCCTCTAAGCAAGATACTAATTTTGCCTGAGCGTATTCTCCTTTTTGCAAATGCAACCCTCTGAGTACTCCATATGAAGATTTAGAAATATTATCTTGTACGAAATGTCCATTCAGTCCCGTAAGGTTCTCAAATCTCTTTTCGTTGTATTTCTCATAAAAATAGCCTCTATCATCTTCAAAAATAATAGGTTCTATAACATAACAATCTTTTAGTGGAGTCTCTATTAGTTTCATTTATTTGTTTAATTTATCTCTTTCTTGCTCATAAACAGCCTTTTTCAATGCTGAACTTGAAAAACGATGGTCTCTCTTGTTGTAGTAAATCTGTATCCCTTTATCTTCGCAATATTGTTTTCCTGTGAAGTCCTTATCACGATAATCATCACCAATAATTCTCACATCTATAACAAATGATTGGAGAATATCCATTAAGTCTTCCTCTGTATTATATGGAATAATCTCATCTACGGAACGGCAGGCTTTCAGCTGTATATATCGCTCAACTACCGATTGAGTGGGTTTGTTCTTCTGAGGTCTATCCAAAGAAGGGTCTATCTGTAGTCCAACAATAAGGTAATCACAGATTGTTTTTGCTTCTTCTAACATCTTTATATGTCCCGCGTGTAGCAAATCAAACGCTGAAAAGGTTATTCCTATCTTTTGTGTTTTCATTATTATATATAATTATTTATAGTTTGCAAATATAGTTATTTTTTATTATTCTCTAAAAACTACACTATTCTTATCCAATATTTTTCATCTTTTCTGGCAAAATATCCAAGAAATTTTCTACAATCATATTCGATAATGTATAATCTTGGTTTTTAGAATTTTGGCTCTTATATGCCACACAAAATATTCCTGCTCGGTGAGCTGCCAAAATCCCATTTGTAGAATCCTCTACAACAATACAATTCTCTTTCGGATAACCCGAAATTTCCGAAGCAAGATTAAATATCTCTGGATTGGGCTTAGATTCCTTCAACTCTGCACCACTTATTTTTCCCTTAAAGAAATGTCCTATTTGAAATTTTTCAAATACCCAATCAATCGTATTCATCGAGGCGGAAGACGCCAAAATCATCACAATACCTGCCTTTTGGTAAGCCTCAAATAATTGATATATATTCGGTAGCAATCGGAAATCGTCATCCGTATCAAAGAAATGTTTAAAATACCTTCTCTTCATCTCCGAAATCTCCTCTATCGTCTGACGAAGTCCAAAACGACTAATCAAGGTTTCGCAAACTTTTTTCGTAGAATTCCCTGTAAATGAATTATATAAATCATCAGAAACCTCAATTCCCAAATCCTCAAAAGTTTTAAAATACGCCTTTCTGTGCAATGGCTCGGTATCTACAATCACTCCGTCCATATCAAATAAAACTGCCTTTAATTCCATTTTAAAAATAATTTAAATTATCAGATTCTCTCCAACTCGTCTGTACTTATTGTTGTCTTGAATATTCCGTAATTAATCACTGCCTTGTCTTTGGATATTTTTTCAATCACACCGACACTTGTTCCACCAATTATCCTCACTCTTTGCCCTACTTTCAACCATATTTTTCGTTCTTCGCGCCTTTTTTCCTCTAATTTTTCATTGGTTTCTGCAATTTTTTCTATCACGTCCTGCTTTTTGAGTTGCTGTGTGATTTTTCTCTTTACGATTTGCAATCGTTTAGATTCATCTTTATCTATTTCTAATTTTTTATATTTTTCTTGTTCCAATATTTTCACAAAATCCTTCACTATTTCCTTACGAGGTTTTCCTTTGATATAGCTATCAATAAATACCTCTATACGATTTCCAAACTGTAATTTACGGTGCTCATCCTCATAAAGTTTCTGGAAATTATAAAGTTTCTGCTCTATTTGTTGGTTCAGTTTTTTCAAATTATCCCTCTTATCGGCTACGGATTCCTTTTTTTCTTCCAAGTCTGATTTCAGTTTCTCTACCTCATATTTTTCTTGTTGAAGTTTTACAATAGTTTTATCAAGATTGACCACATCTTTTTCTATCTTTTTTTGGGCGGATTTGATAATGAACCTCGGTATATTATTTTTCTCTGCCACCTCAAAAGTAAAAGAACTTCCCGCCTGCCCCATCTCCAATTTATAGAGTGGCTCGAGACTATTTTCATCAAATAACATTGCTGCGTTTTTGCACGCTGGGAGCTGTTCTATCCGCAGTTTTATATTGGTATAATGCGTTGTAATGATAGCAAAACTTCTCTTTTCGTAAAAAAATTCCAAAAAACTCTCTGCCAAAGCTCCTCCCAACTCTGGGTCAGAACCTGTACCGAACTCATCAATCAAAAGCAAAGTTCGCTCATCTGCTTGTCTTATCATTCCAGACATTTTTTTCAACCTTGAAGAGTAGGTAGATAAATGGTTCTCTATAGATTGATTATCCCCAATATCCGTCATTATCTTATCAAAGAAAAACATCTCAGATTTCTGATGCACTGGCACTAAAATCCCCGACTGAATCATCAGTTGCAACAATCCCAAAGTTTTCAAGGTGATAGACTTTCCTCCTGCATTGGGTCCTGATATACAAATAATCCTACTATGCTCAGTGAGGGTAATTGTCTGCGGAAAAGTTGGTTTATTTTCCTCTTTATTTCTAATCCAAAGTAAAGGATGATATGCATTAATAAGCCTCAAAGTAGGGTGAGAATTAATTTTGGGAAGCACACCACCGATTTTTTCAGCAAATTTAGCCTTTGCTCTCGTGATATCCAAATCATATATATATGACTGATAATCAAATAACTCCAAGTTAAATTCTCTTAGTTCGGCTGTTAATTTCCTTAAAATTCTATCTATTTCCTTTTTTTCCTCATCCTGAGTTTCTCTCAGTTTAAAATAATGTTTTATAACAGAATCGGGCTGAATATAGGTAATAGACCCCGTTTTTGAAGTTCCTAAAACACGTCCTGAGACTCTTTTTTTGAAGACCGATTTCACGGCAAGCACCCTCTGGTCATCCATAATCGTCTCTCGTATATCGTCTAAAAAATCATTTTGAGCGTAGAAATTGAGCGTCTTATTAAAATTCTCATCAATGCTTTTCCGAGCCATACCGATTTCTTCTCTCAATACTCTAAGGTTCGCTGAGGCTTCGGATTTTACTTCACCAAAACGATTAAGCACTTTATCAATTTTCTCAACAATCTCTTTACGATATACCAAACCCCGTACCTCCTCATTGAGTGTTGGGAAGGTATCAGTAAGTGTTGGAAAAAATTTTTGTAACCTTCCGACCTGTTCAGTAATATTTTTTATACGGATAAAAGATTTATTTTCCAACCGAAAATCTTCAATCATCATCAATTTTAGTTCCTGCTCTATATCCTCATACTCATTGAAAGGGATGTCATTAGCACTCTCAAAACTGGATAAAAATTCTGAAGTTTTTTTCAACGCTTTTTTAGCCTCATCAAAAGGCATTGGGCGGAGGTTTGCCAATCTATCAGCAGTTTTTTGAGAATACACAAAAGGTATGATTTCCGAGAGGAGTTCCGTAAATTCTAATTCGTTTAAATCCGCTTTATTAATATTCACAAGTCAAAAAATTATTTTGATATTACACTTTTTATTACTCGGCTGATTCGCTCTCTATCTTCAGCTCTAAGATTAGACCCTGAAGGTAGGCACAGGCCATCATTAAATAATGTTTCTGCCACATTTCCACCATAATAAGGACTATTGGCAAACACTGGTTGCAGATGCATAGGTTTCCATAATGGGCGAGATTCTATATCATTTTCTGCCAACTTTAATCTTAGCTCTTCCCTATTGAATCCCGCTATTTTTCCATCAACTAAAATCGCAGTAAGCCAATGATTTGAAAAAAAATCTTGATTTGGTTCTTTAAGTACTTCCACACCATCAATATCCTCAAATAATTCTCGATAAAATAAATTCATCTCCCTGCGTGCCTTTATCCTATCCTCCAAAACCTCCATCTGCCCACGCCCAATCCCCGCTGATATATTACTCATACGATAATTATACCCTATTTCCGAATGCTGATAATGAGGAGCATTATCTCTGGCTTGTGTAGAAAGAAAAATAGTCTTTGTCTTTTCTTCCTGAGTATGGCATACCAAAGCACCTCCACCTGAAGTAGTTATTATTTTGTTTCCATTAAACGATAAAACGCTAAATTTTCCAAAAGTACCACAATGCTGATTTTTATATGTAGAGCCTAAGGCCTCGGCAGCGTCTTCAATCAAAGAAATATCATATTTTTTCGCAATTGAAAGAATTTCCTCAACCTTAAATGGCATTCCGTACAGAGACACCACAATAATTGCCTTTGGCTTTTCACCCTTTCTTATTCGGTCAGTGATTGCTTCCTCCAAAGCCTTGGGACACATATTCCAAGTATCTTTTTCGGAATCTACAAAAATGGGTATAGCCCCTTGATACACAATAGGATTTGCTGATGCAGAGAAAGTCATAGATTGACAAATAACCTCATCATCTGCCTGCACACCGCATTGGATAAGAGCCAAATGAAGCCCCGCCGTACCCGCTGAGAGTGCTGATACTCTTACATCTCCACCTAAGAATATCTCCAAATCTCTCTCAAAGCCATCAACATTTGCTCCAAGTGGAGCTACCCAATTTGCATCAAAAGCATCGTGAATATACTTCAACTCCGATCCACCCATATGAGGAGAAGAGAGCCATATTTTTGAATTCATTTATTATTTTTTTTCTAAAAATCAAAACTATTTTTCCAACATTAAAATAATATTATCCAAAGAGGTCATATCAGAAAAATCTTCCATTTCAAAGTTTTTTTCAAAAGTTTCCTCCAACTCGGAAATGAGATTTAGATGCCTCAGAGAATCCCAATTTTCTATGGTATCTTTATTAATTTCAGTAGGAAAATCGGCAATATCCATTTCAAAAACCCTTGCCATAATTTCTATTACTTGCTGTCTCATAATCTAAATAAATGTTATTGTATAGTATTCCTTAATTTCTTGTTTCGCCGTCTCGTCAAAAATATAAAACTTATTTCCCTCGGCATCCGTTTTCTCCAACTGAAAACCTATTTTCTCCAAAAAGTCCCTTGCCATTATATTCTTTTTAGTAGGGATGTATCTTGCTGTGATTTTTTTATGTTTCCCTTCATTTACTTTTTCTAATATTTTAAGAAGGGTTATTTTTTCAATATCTCTCCCTAATATCCTACAACTCAGCAGATAAGAATCCAGATACAACTCCGTTTCACTCTCAGTAATGATACTAGCAATAGTAATACCATTATCACCAAATTTATCCTTTACATTTGCACAAAAAATACTCGCCCCAGTATCCAATAACCCTTTTAATTGTTCCTCTGTATAGCGTTTAGTCGTGAGGTTAAACTGGTTCGTTTTTTGTGTCATTTGAGCAATACGGGTGAAATTCGACTCATTCGCCTTAAATATATCTACTTGTATTTCAAGACTTTTAATATATTCATCTATATTTTCAAAAGCTTTTTTACTTTCATTTCGGAAAAAGTTCTCTTTATATTGTTGAGTTTTATGTATGTCCTCTTGCGAAAGTTCATACACAGCAAAATATTGATGATATATTTCCCAGAAAAAATCTATCAATTCGTATGGATTTTTTGGAAATTCGGGAATCTCCACCTCTGGTAGATAATTCTTCACCAAATTCCTTTCCATTGGGTTATCATCAATGAATACGATGCTATCAGTACCGATATTGAGCTCTTCGGCAATGGATTTTATATTAGATGCCTTATCTTGCCAATTGATTCTATATGCCGAAAGAACATCGCTATTGATAAGGTTATTCGGATTATTTTCCCATACATCTTGTACATCTTTCAGATTATTTTTGCTACATACTGCCAAAATTACCCCTTTTTGAGAAAGTTGCAACAAGAGGTTTTGGAAATTTTTGAAACAAATACCCGGGTAATCCATTCCCAGCTGAATTCCGTGGGTGCCATCTTCACCAACAATACCTCCCCAAAGGGTATTATCACAATCCAAAACGATACACTTTTTTCGTTTCAAATCCAAAATCTCAGTCTGTTTTTGATACCACTTCTTGAAGTTTTTTGCCAATTTGGGATTAATCACCATCTGAGCGGTGAAGAAAAAACGCCAATCTATTAAAGATAATGTTTGATTCTGACAAAAAATATTGATATCCAATACCTTAACATTACTATACTGTTGTATTTTTTCTCGTAGAAAATGATTATTAAAATTGTCTATCGCCTCTAGCAACTGTCTATTTTTTAGTTGCCAATCGGCAGTGGTATTACGATACAAATTAACAATCACAATCCGTTCCGTAATCCCCATACCAAGTATAAAACTGATTTTAGACTTGATTTCCTCTACCTCCAAAACTTGCTCTTCGGGAGTAAAAGATGGATTTAATTGATAAAAAATCGTATATTCATCATATTCTCCATCTGGCTTGTTAATATCCCCATATCCACTGAAAGAGAATGAGTTATCAAACAAATATTCTATAGTGTAGTTTCTGAACAAATACTTCATTTCTAAAATTTCATTTTTATTGCTGGATTTCCCATATAGTTATCTCCATTATTGGCATTACGAAGGAGGATTGCACCAACACCAAACTTATTATTATCTCCAATCGTACAATTTTGAATTACGCCCGAATTGAAGCCAAAGGTGTTTGCATTACCGACTTTCACACTCCCTGAAATTTGAACATTGGGACTAAATACATTATAACTACCAATACCACTATCGTGTCCAAGTGTAACACGAGTATTAAGTATATTGAAATCGCCAATCTCCACATTACAACTTACGATGGTATATGCAGAAATAATATTTCCCTTACCTATACGAACATTTTTCTTATCCAAAAACAACACCGATGGATGTATGATATTTGGGAAATATATATTAGGATTATCAATCCGTCCAACAATAGACTGAATACTCCTCGTATTACCAATAGCTATTATCACTGCTATTTTTTCGGAGATATTATTCAAATCTTCTATAGTTCCCAATACCTTTCCATAGTGATTTTCGGTATTTTTGAGGTTTTCAGCGTCATCAAAAAATCCTATAAACTCCCACTCTCGTTGTATATCGTTGATATTATTTATGATACAAGCTATTTCACAACCATATTTTCCTGCTCCAACGATTGCTATTTTTTTCATATTAATTATTTCCTTTAAATCTTTGTGTAGTTACTTGCCCTTGAGCTGATATTCCCTCTCTGAGGAGAACTTTTTTTATTGTGAGAAAAAGTATTTTAATATCCAATAATAGAGATACATTATCTACATACCATACATCCAATTCAAATTTTTTATTCCACGAGATAGCATTTCTCCCATTCACCTGAGCCCAGCCCGTAATTCCTGGTTTTATTTCATGACGGCGGTGCTGTTTTTCATTATATAATAACAAATATTCTGGCAATAGTGGTCGTGGTCCAATCAGAGACATATCTCCTTTAATAACGTTCAGTAACTGAGGCAGTTCGTCCAATGAAGTTTTTCGGATAAATAGTCCTATTTTTGTTAATCTATTTGCATCAGGGAGAAGATATCCTTGAGAATCTTTCTTATCATTCATTGTTTTAAACTTAATGATTTTAAATATTTTCCCGCCTTTCCCTGGTCTTAATTGATAGAAAAATGGACTACCTCCATTAGCGAAATACAATATCATCATCACCACCAAAAATATGGGACTAAAACATAAAAAAAGTAATATTCCCAACAAAAAATCAAATATTGGTTTATAATAATTTTTATACATTATTTAATATTAATCACTTTGTTATCAAATATTTATAATATATCCTCCCTCCCATAAAACTCCTCACAATGGTAATAGTAACTGCAGCACCAATCACCCCAAACCTATATATGAGCGGATACGAAATAAGTACTCCCAAAAACGATGCAATCATAGTATTATGTAACACTAATCTGTCTTTCCGTCTTATGATGAAATAATTCAGCTCGTAAATATTAGTAAAGGCATAACCTACAAAACCCAACAAAAGTACCAATAACACAATGAAATTCTCCTCTGAGTTTTCTATATTTAAATACCAAAAAATAAATCTATTACATATCAAAATAGCAAGCATAATAATCATTGTAAAAAAGATTACCAATCGCTGATATTTTTGAAAAAACGCTTTATTCTTATTTAAAAAAGGAAAAAACACCTTTGATACAATATATAACAACATCATTCCAGCCAACACAATAGTATTAATAGAATGAAAAACTCCGACAGCAGTCTTCACCTGCAACAATCCTAATAAAAATATCGTGGTATTGTTATACAAAATTGGCAAATATTGATTGGCAAATATCGGAAAATCTTTTTTTAAACTTTGAATAATGCTCTTATATTTCAAAAAATGAAACTTAATTTGATATTTGTAATATAAAAAAAATTGTCCTAAAAAACCTAATATTAATGAACTAACTCCCTGCAACATAAAATATTGCCAATAATCCTCCGAGGATTTCAATAAAGTAAATATTCCAAAAATGAAAAATATTTTTGCTCCTACATTAAGATATGCTATGTATTTCATCTGCTCAACGCCTTGAAAAAACCAATCTGGAAAGAGACTATCTCCAATGAGCATCATCATCCGAAAAAACACCAATAATCTCAACTCATAAAACTCTGCAAAGGATATTGTTAATATAAAAATCAATAAAGCAGATATGACCAAAAAAACAATTTTTATGAGCATTACCTTACTGTATATTAAGTTAATTTTCTTTTTATTGTCTTTAAATGTATTAATATCCCGTACAGCTGTTACTCCAAAACCAAAATCTATTAAAGTCTGAAAATAACCCCCTAACGACATAATAAAAATAATCTCCCCGTAATGAGCTACGCCTATGATTCTCAACACATAAGGCAACACAACAAGTGATGATAGCATACCCACCAACTGAGATACTGATAGAGAAAAAAAATTCTCCAACAAAACCTTAGTATGCTCGTTAAAGAGGTTGCTTACATATTTTTTCGGCATTAGTTATTTGTATTTTGATAGGTCTTTTTTTTAATTGTTTGGTAAAATTCTTCTCTTTTTTTATCTAAAATTTTGTTCGTATATTGTTTTGCTTTTATTAGATTCCTTTCAGATTGTTGGCGATATATTTTTGGGGATTTCAATAAATTTTGTAGGATATCACAAGTTTTGTAAATATCTCTCGTTGGCACGATAAATTCATCATCTAACAATTCTGAAATCCCACCAATATTCGTTCCTACACATGGTAACCCGCGAGACATTGCCTCGACCATTGCCCGTGGTAGTCCCTCAGAGTGTGACAAAAGTAAAAACACATCAGAGGAATCCAAATGTTTATCTACAGCATCTCGTTGCACGGAACCGAGAAATTGCACTTTATCTTCAATGGCTAACTTTCGAGTTAGCGCCCTCATTCGTTCCATATATCTACCTCGTCCTAACCATTTCAGATGAGTATCAATTCCTCTTCTATTCATCTCATCAATAATATGGATACATTTATCTGGAGATTTTCTCAAATCCTCTAATTCTCCGACACAAATAATATCAAGTCTATTTTTATCAGTGAGGATTTGTTTTGGAAAAATATCGTCGTCATCAATAAATACATCAGATGCAAAAAAAGATGGTCTTCCTATCTTTGTGGGATATCTTTTCTGTAGAGCATATTGAGTAACATAAATAGCCGATGAGGCGTGATAGACTGCTTTTTTTTGGAAGTAAGTAAATAGATAGCGGAATAATGTTCGCAATGGATGCTTTATCACTTCCTTCACAAAGGTATCATATGGGTCGCCTATCACTTCCATTCCATAATTGATATTTTGCTTCATACAATACTGAGATGCCAAAAAACCCACCCCTCCTACTCCTCGTATGATGATGGCATCTTTCTTATTCTCCAAATATTGTTTCATTAACCTCTTTACCTCATTATATTTCCTTAAAAATCCCCAAACATCACAAAATGCAGGTAGAGGAAGTATCTCTACATTATCTACGATATGTTCCTTAGGAAGATTATTTCTTCCATCAAAAATCCGTGCTATTATATAGATTTTATCAAACACCTTTAAATATCTTTTGTACAAATTATTATTAAAAGACATTTCACCAGCGTAGATACTCCCGTCAGTATCCTTATAAAATCTAGCATCTGTTACAAAATATAAATCCATTATAATTTATTGTAAAACTGCATAAACTGATGCTTAGCATTAAACTTTTTCTTAGCCCATTGTATCATCATTTCTCCATTTGTATTATCTTTATTTTCGTATATTCTATATAGTAATTCACTTGCTGTTATTACATCATCAGGTGCCACTAAATTGGATAACATCTCCTTTGGGAGCATCTCGCGTATCGGCATTATATCAGAGGCTATAAAAGGAGTTCCCATCAGCATATTTTCTATCAAAACATTTGGTTGCCCCTCAGTATAAGATGGCAGATAAAAAGCATCTAATGTGTTCAGCACCTTGGCTATATCCTTGCGAACATCTAATAATTTTATATGATTTCGGTAAGGTTTCCCATCTATCATAGGTAACAATCCATCCACTACCCCCTTTCCGCAGACAACAAAATAAATATCCCTTGCTCTTTGGCAAAGATTATCTGCTACTTTCAGTACTGCCTTCTGATTCTTCACTTCGGTATATCGCCCCACATTTCCTATTACGAAAGCATCTTTAGGTATCCCCAACTCCTGCCGAAGGTCATCTTTTGTATTGAGAAATATGTCAATATCTATTCCGTTATTTATCACCTCAAATCTATCGTCAATCCTCTTATTTTTGAAAAAGAAATTCATTGCTGTTCGAGAGTTAAATAATATACTCGTAGCATTACGATATACCAAATCCCTCATCCAACGATTATACCATAATTTTATAAAATTTTCCTTAAAAATATTACTCGATTGTTTATAAAAAGCTATTCTCTTCCTCACCCCCGACATTCTACCGCAAAAAAGCGGAAGCCCTGCAAAATTTCCTGTAAAATCTACAATAGAATCAGGATTCTCTCGGTCTAAAAATACCTTAAAAAACCAAAAACCAAAAGCGTTAAAATACCCCAAATTCATCGGTATTATCTTAATATTTTGGATTTTTTGATACTCCTCATAAAGGTCGCCATATTCGTTGCCCTTACATATCACAATTGGTAGCAATTGTCCATCATAATACCTCAAAAAACGGAGAACATCAGTCTCTATACCGCCTGCATTCAGATTGGTAACGATGAAAACAACCTTTTTCAAACTCATTTTAATATTCTTAAATAAAATATAAGTACAAATATATACTTTTTTATACTAATTTTAAATAAGATTCTATTTAATTCCTAAAATTTCTTGATAAATTTTAGTGATTTTATCCAACGAACTATTGAGACTAAACTTCACTGCTTTTTGGAGAGCATTTTCACTAAGCTTCTCATAATTATATTTTTTAGACTTCACTTTCCTAATGATTTCAATAAACATCTTTTCATCATTAATTGGAAAAAGAAACCCATTACATTCATTATCAATAAGTTCCAAATGTCCTCTATTGATAGTTGCTATCGCTGGAAGCCCCGTCAGAAGCCCCTCCACAATGTTAATGGGCAACCCCTCTCGCTCACTCGCGGACAATACAAAATCACTATCTCTGAAAATATCTGGAATATCCTCCCGAAAACCCAAAAACGAAACAATATTCCCAAGGCCATTATGAGAAACCTTTTGCTTCAACTCATCACTGAAATATCCATCTCCCACGAACTGTATTTTTATCCCTTCAAAAGTATCTTTATTTCTAATAATACTATCGATCAGGAAATGATGCCCCTTTTCTTTCTCCAATCGTGCTACATAGGTTAGTACAATATTTTTTTTTGTTGAAAACAACTCTTTAGCCCCTCTTTTTTTTGGAAAAAACTTATCAGAATCCACACCTATTCCATTGATTAAAAAATATTTACACCTACTACTACCGATTCTTTTTATCCTACGGTAATCCTCTGTATTAATGGTAATCAAAGCATCGGTATATCTTGTTAATAATCTCTCAATAGGATAGAAAAAGAGCCAATTCCTAAACGGAGCACCATCATAGAAATGAAATCCATGTGCCGTATAGATTATTTTAGTACCATTTTTTCTTGCCCTGTACGACGCCATTCTTGTGATAGCTCCCGCAATTGGCGTATGGCAATTTATCAAATCATATTGTTCTCTTTCTACAATTTTTTTTAGTTGAAAAAATGCCTTAAAATTATCCTTACTATAAATACTCCTACTAAAATTCACAATATGGAATTTATCTATACACGGCGATTCCAAAGGACCATTTGTCGCGATATGTGTCTCGTAACCGTTATCCTTAAACCATTGAAGATAAGGAATATGAAATGCCTTTATATGATTCGGAATAGAAGCTACGAAAAATATTTTTTTCTTATTCATTATCTAAATTACGATAGATTTTAATATAATGTTCCACCATTTTTGAAATATGAAAATCCGAAGCTCTCCTCTTAACTTTTTCGATAACCTTTTGACATAATTCTGGATTCTCCAATAATAAAATTTGCTGAGCCAAATGATGGGCATTTTCCTTTTCAAACAAAAGTCCATAACCACGAACTACATCACCAAGCCCTGCCACATCACTCGCTATGATAGGTTTCCCAGATGCCATAGCCTCTACAGCAGACAACCCAAACCCCTCCCAATGAGACGATTGCACGGCTATATCTGCCGTTTTCAAAAGTCTCGGAATGTCTGTCCTATTTCCTAAAAATCTTATACGATTTTGTAAATTTAGTTCCACTGCCAACTTTTCGCAATCGGGTCTCAATTCTCCATCCCCCACGAGTAACAATTTATATTGATTAGGTAGTAGAGTCAATGCCTTTATGAGAGTTTTTTGGTCTTTTTGCAACTGAAATCTTGATATTTGGATAATAATTTTATCATCTTCGGCAAAAAATTCTGTTTTGTGATAAGGTTGAGCATCTTGGTACTGCTGGATTAGTAGCCCATTATAGACTATTTCTACCTTTTGAGGTGATAATTTTAATTTTTCAATTAAAATTTTTTCCACTTGGGGAGTGATAGCTATTATTTTTTCATAAAACAGATAAATGAACCTATCTATACACAAAAACAGCGAATTACTCAATCGTCTATTATGAGTATTATGCTCATTGAAAATCAACTTTTTACTCCTATCAAAAAACATTTTTGCAATCGCCGTCCAATAAAGTACAGGGAACAAATGACAATGTACTAAATCATAATTCTTGATATATTTTCGAATTGCCAAAATTTGTAAAGGGGAATAGCAATTTTTCACCTTTGTAGTGAAAATTTCCCCTGTAAATTTTTGTTTTAACTCGTCTAAAAAAGAGGTATTTTCAGCATCAAGTAATAGCAAATCTACCTCAACATCAAATTGCTGATAGAGAGGCAAAGAGTCTGCAAGGAGTTTTTCTGCTCCGCCCATTCGTAAAGAATTAATGATATGTAAAACTCTCATTTTATTATACTTGATAGTTTTAATTTTCTATATCTATACAACCCCAACAATACAGGAAAATAAAGTAATAGGGTTAATAGTTTATCTCCTGAATAACATATTATTTTCGTAATATTCCGTTTTCCTAAAATGGAATAATTAATATATTTTATTGTGTTTAATATACGAAATTTCAAAGTTAATTTTTCGGTTTGCAGTCGTTTTTTTTCGTAAATATACCCATTAATATTATTCATTGCCATACGGAATACATTATTCGTCATGCCATCAGCAAGATAATCTCCATAATAAAAAATCTCATTAATGAGCTTATATCCCCCATAGATATTAGCATTGATGTAAGGAATATTATCTGGTAGAAATTTTTCTCCTTCAAAGGGTTGTTCATAACTATTTTTGTATATATCTGTTTTTATAATGAATAATTTATCCGATGAGATTGACTTTTTACCAAAATACAAATTAATATAATTAGACTCTTCACTATAAAATTTTTGTCCTACGATTTCGCCATTTGTGAAGGCTTTCAGGCCTAATATTCCAATAAATTTTGGTCCTAAACAACTTACATTATTAATAATAATTTCAATAGCATTATCTGAAAGATAGTCATCACTGTCTAAAATAAGAGTATATTCTCCACGAGGTTCTTTATCAAAACCCAATTTTATAGCTCTTGTTTTCCCTTCATTTTCTTTTTTATAATATCTGAAATTAATCTTATTTTCTATCTGCCACTTCCTTGCCAATTGCTCAGTATCGTCAATGGAGCCGTCATCAACCAAAATCCACTCAAAATCTTGCCGATGCGAGTTTCGGAGGAGACTATTGTATATATTTGGGAGGCAATAAGCTCTGTTGTATGTTGCCGTAATGATGGATATTTTCATTTTATGGGGCGAATTAACATTTTTATAATTAAAATAATGGTGGAGTTTCTTAATGAAAATTTATTTTTCAATATGATTGTTATTCTTTTCATTAAAGAATTAGTTTTATAGAATCGAATAAATTCTTGGTATTTTTCTTTCTGAGACTCACTCAATTCTGGATAAAACTGTTCTACAAAATTCACCAAGGATTGATAATGTTTGCCATCTATCACAGGAAATCTATTATACAATACAGACTCATTAGAAACATTTTTTGTAGCCTTTTCCTCGTGTTCTTGACGGTAGAGCATCAATTTGTTTTCAACATAAACCAACGAACCAAAGGCGAGAGTAACCAATGTAAGCAAAAAATCGTGCATTACCATATATCCCTCGTATCGTTTAGCTATGTTCGCTATTTCTTTATTAAACATAAACGAACACCCTTGCAAACCGCCCGCAATGAAGAAAGTCTCATCAAACCTACTTAGTCTCGGCGAGGGAATTATTCCCATAATACCTTTCTTTTCAGAATACAAATATCCACCAGCAAAGACTCCTTGCGGACCTTTATTCTGCTGAAAATGTGATAGCATTACTTCTAATTTATTTTCCAACCAAATATCATCTTGGTCACAAAAGATAATATATTCAGCCGTAGAATAATTTTTCAATATATGTAAAAAATTATTGGCAGGCCCACCACATTTAATATTATCTTCTAAAAAGATTACCCTTGTATCTATTTTTTGTAAATCTTTAATGATATTAATTGTCTCATCTGTAGAGCCATCATCGTGGATTAGAAGCCTCCAATCGGTATAAGTTTGAGATAAGAGAGAGTGTATCTGTTGCCTGATGTATCGCTCTCCATTGTATGTTGCCAAAAGTATATCTATCATCTTTTTCCTTTTACGAATAAATAAGGTATCATCGCAGCACCGAAAATCTGCAAATGCGAAGAGAAATTTGTAAAAATAAACTCTCCCAAAAACTCTGAAAACAAATAGGGTAAAATAATGGCATACAAAATAACACACATACCATTTCGAAAAATATATCCTCGATGTAGCGTATTATACATTGCTCCATATAATAACCCAAATATACCTATCCCCCAATAACCAAAATCCTTATAAAAAGGATATAAAATAGTATATACATTGGTAGGAGCGGGCACATTTACATAGTCCAATACCGTATTTTTTACCTCATAGGTTGCTCCAAAGCTATCGGCAACAGCATAATAAAATCGGAATAGATTTTCGCCAACATACTCCTGATGTGTAAGGTGCAAGGTGTCGAAGGCTGGCATACCTGCAAACAAATAAATAGCAAAAGTATTTCCAAAATCCACTGCCTCGTCAGAGAAATTCCTCATCAAGGTAATCATTATAATGAATATAAAAAAAATAATGAAAAAGTATCCATAGTGCTTCTTCTTCAATTTTCCCTTTGCATACAATATTGCAAATATTGATATAAACAACGAAACCATACTAAGGCGGGAAAGCGTAACAAGACTCAATAAAAATGCAAATATTAGAATAACATAGTATTTCCTTTTTGATACTTTTTCGTAATATAAAGTATATAGTAAGCAACAGACATTTGTAAAATTAAAAATATACCCCAACTTTCCTAAGGAGAATGTAACATCTTCATCTATCCCTGTGTTAATCATCCTTAATCTGATAAAAAACAACTCAGGTCCGGATTGTATTGCCTCTACTACCAGCATAACAAGAGCCATCGGAGCAAATACCACAACGATATAAAAATAAATATCAAATAGTCTTTTGTGATAAATATCCACCGCCTGTATTTTCATCTTCAAAAAAAATAATCCACCAATACAAAAACTCACTACCCAAATGAATATCCCTTTAAGAAACTGCTCTTGCAAACGAAACAAATCATTAGGTATCAACTCAAAAGATACCAATAACACCCCCCAAAGAAAAGGTACCAAAAATAATGGATTAAATATTTTCTTATCTAACAAATATCCTAAAAAAGAAAATAACAAAAATACAATTCCCAATAATATCGTCTCCATTGCATTTTATCTATTTTGAATAAAATCAGCACGAATAATCTTCACTAAAAACAACATAAAGACAACAACCTCGACAAGTATCATTACTGCTATAGCCCCCTCTAAATGAAAGTAGTAAATACTCACCAAAGACAAAGGAACACTCAGCCCACCAACAATCGTATATATTCTTGAGAATTCTCTTTTCTCTCGGTTGCCACCTAAAGCCAATAAGCCTAACTGCCCCAACACACCTCCCAACGAAATAGGAAATATTATCAATAAAAATATACTCAATAGAGGAGCCACTCCCTTAAAACCTTTAAAAAGATAAGTCATAACATCTTCTCTGAAATACCACAAACCAAGATACACCATCAGCATCATCCCCAAAGTAAATAAGAAAACACACCGAAAAACTCCCCTTGCTCGGACAAAATCATTCTTCTTCAATTGTGCAATAATCGGAAAACAAACTTGATTAATCGGTGATAAAATCCCAAAACATATTGCTCGAACAATTTTTTCCATCGCTCCAAATAACCCGACATTATATTCCGTTGAAAATACTCCCAAAAATATCGTGAGACTATTTGTATAAAGGCTAATAGACGAATTTGAAATGAAAATCGGTAGAGAATCCTTCATCTCATCTATATATTTACTTGGAGAAACAAACCACTCCAAATCGGAGAAATATTCCCTATTATTTCTGTATAAATACACTATCGAGAATATCCCTGCCAAAAAATACGACATCGATTGGATAACGATAGCATTATTATAATCATCCTTTGTCCGAACAAAAACAAAAATCAAAGGATAAGAAACTATCTTCGACACGGCACTCACAATGCTCAGTTCTCGCATTTTATTATTCCCTTGAAACCACCAAATAGGAAAAAAAACAGTCCCCAACACCATTATATAAGAATATAAAATACCATCCAAGTGCTGGCTAATTTTAGGAACCAATAGCACGAAAATAAATACAAAAAGTAGTGACACCACCGAAAGAAGCAATTTTATGAATGTAACATTCCAATAAACACTTTTGACTACTTTCGGATTATCAATATTTTCAGCAATTTTTTTCGTAGCAGAAAGATTAAAACCAAAATCCACAAAAAGCATCACAAACTGAGAAAAAGCAAATACAAAACTATATTTTCCAAATGCCTCTATCGACAAGGTTCTTATCAAATAAGGTAACACAAGAATTGGGAGTATCAAATTCAATCCTTGTACACTATACAGATAAAATATATTAAATATGATTTGCCTCCCACCTCGTTTCATACTATACTAATGATGGATTTTCTTTCTCCAACCGCTCATATATTCCTTTTACATCTTGTACTTTTTCTCTTCTCAATATCAGAATAACATCGTCAGTATGCACCAAGATGCAATCCTCCAACCCTAAAAACTCGGTATGTAACTGGGTACCTATCACCATATTTCCTTTATTATCTACCTTATATCCTTTGGATTGATAATATTCGTAGATGGATTCAAAAGACCCCATATCCGACCAATAGAATGTCCCTATGACAGCCTGTAGTCTCCTAGTTCGCTCCATTATGGCATAATCCACTGATATAGATGGGATTTTTAAACTTTCCTCCAATGGTAGAAAATTATCTTGAATATTGTTAAATGCCTCTTTTGCCTTTTCAAGAACTTCGGGAGCATATTTCTGTAACTCATCCAAAAACACCTTCACCTTGAAACAGAACATCCCTGAATTCCAATAAAAATTTCCTGCTTTTAGGAATTCTTCAGCAGTATCTTTATTGGGTTTTTCTCGGAATCCAAGCACTTTATTTCCTTCTATATGAATATATCCATAGCCTGTTTCGGGCTTTGTCGGCTTTAATCCGAAAGTAACTATATTATCTTTTTTTGCTAAATCAATTGCTTGATTAACAGCATATTGATAAACTTCATCATCTTCTATTAAATGGTCTGATGGTGTTACGAACATTATATCCTCCTTATCAAGAGCCATTGCACCAAAAGCTATTGCTGCTGCTGTATTACGCGGAGTAGCCTCTATAATTTCCTTATACTTTTCTATTCTTAAATCCTCCAAAGACGAACGAGAAAGGGTATAATTATCCACATTTCCAATAATCATCAATTCATCACAAATTTTTCTATTTCTCAAAATAGTCTGCTGAAAAAGTGATTTCCCTTCCACTAAATTAAGATATTGTTTAGGTTTATTCTTACGAGACAAAGGCCAAAGACGGCTACCTACCCCTCCTGTGAGGACTACATTTACGATTTTCATTTTAAATTCTATTATAGTCGTCTTCTATTCTTACGATATCATCTTCTCCAAAATAAGTTCCATACTGCACTTCTATGAAATACATTGGCTCGGTGGTTCTATTTTCCATTCTATGCACTACCCCTTGTGGGATTTGTACTACTTCGCCTGCCTTATAATCGCGTATTTCATCACCTACAGTAGCTGTTCCCACACCAGAAACAATTGTCCAAACTTCACCTCTTTTGTGGTGATATTGTAGAGATAACCTTCCCCCTGCATTCACTTTTATTCTTTTTACTTTATAGTTTGCTTCATCTTCCAAAACCCAATACTCCCCCCAAGGTCTTATATCATGTTCCATATTTTCATTATTTAAATTTTTAAAATTTTATTCCACCAAGATTTACGCTCCTTTTCTTTATGATAACCATAGCTATATTTATGTCCATAACTGAAAAAGTGTTTATTAACATCATTGAGAATAAATCCTACATTATGTATTTTATGTTCTCTTATATTTTTATTTGCAAACTCTATCAAGTCATTCTTCGTATGTTTAGAACGGGACACATAAATTGTAGCATCTGCCGTATCAGCAATTAACAAGGTATCCGGCACAAGCAACAACGGAGCAGAATCTATGATAATATACTGATAATCTTGTCTTAGTTCCTCTATAAGAGTACCAAATCTACCATTTGTCAATAAATCAGTTGGATTCGGCGGTATCATTCCCGAATAAATAATATCCATATTAGCATTATTTGGGAACTGATGTATTATTTCCTGCACATCCAAATCACCGTGAAGATACTCCGTAAGTCCTTTTAGTCTTCTACTTTCTCGTTCATATCTCTGTAATTGAGGATTTCTAATATCCGCACCAATAATGACTACTCGTGACTTTCCTCCCGCCAATGTCAATGCTGTATTGATAGACACAAATGTTTTCCCCTCACCTTTCACGGTGGAAGTTACTAATACTACCCTACCATTCTCTCTATTTGGAAGTTTAAATTTTAGATTTGTTATCAATATCCTAAAAGCCTCTGCCATAGAGGATAAGTCATTTATCCCTACTAATTCACTACCATTTTTAGGAATACTTGGCAACTCTACCAAGATATTATCTTTCACCAATCGCTCTAAATCCTGCTTTGTAATAATTTTATCATTTAACAATCGTCTCAAATAGATTATCAAAAACGGTACCAACAACCCGAGCATTAACGCTCCAATATAATAAATTATTTTTTTCGGAGCAATAGGCTTTTCAGAGGCATAAGCTACATCTACCACTCTTGCCTTTGGCGCCGAAATATTGAGACTTATTGCAGATTCTTCCTTTTTCTGCAATAACAAAAGATAAAGATTTTCCTTAATTTGCTGAGTTCTCTCAATATTTCTAAAAATTTTCTCCAAGTATGGCACCTTAGATATTTTCCCATCTATCTTTGCCAATTCCGTTGCATATTCCGAGTTAGCAATTTCTAAGCTTTGCTTATTTTTATTAAGTGTGTTGATTATATTCTTTTTCAATTCTTGGATTTGCTTATTAAGTTCTGCCACAGCAGGATGTTGGTCGGTAGCATTTTCCAAAAGTCTATTTTTCTCCAACACCAATCTATTATAAGCATCTATCCCCGAGTTAATTTCAGCACTCTCCACTCCAGTATTTATCGGCAAAAGGCTATTCCCATTCAGATGCACTACTGAGTTCAAAAGAGCTTTATTAATATTCATTTGAGTTTCTACCTCTAATTGCTTTTTGCGAGCATCTGCATTAGTTTCGAGACCTAATTTTACTTCGGTATCTATATCCGATAGTTTATTTTTTTGCTTAAAATCTTGTTTCTTATTCTCTACTTGCCCTAATTCCTCCGAAATTAATTTAATTCTTTCATCAATAAACTCCAAAGTCTTTTTGGTCGTAATATCCTTATCTTCAATAGCGTCAGCATTATAGGATTTCACCAATTCATTAAGAATATCCTTCCCTTTTTCTATATTTTCTACATTAATATTTAGGGCTATTACAGTTGCTTTTTTATCAGCAAGATTCACACTATATTCTTCCTGCAATTTACTAACTCTGCTATCTATGGAAGCCAACGAAATCTCCAAATGATTATAATCTAAATCTTTTTCTGGACGGAAGTTCTTATTTTTATCAATTACAAAAGTTACAGCTGGTAGTTTTATTTCTCTTCCAAATTGTGTTTTCAGTGAATTACTCAATTCTTTGGAAACTAACTCCACAGCATCACCTTTAATATTTAATTGTATTGGTTTTTCGGGGTATTTCTCTTCAAGATTTTCGTTAATTATTCTTACTACGATTGGACTTTTATCTTTATATACCTCCTTTTTTCCTAATGATTTTAGGACATATACGGAGGTTTGCAAATTATTTTTTAAGACGACATCTCTCATTAATTTTTTGGATTTTAGGATTTCCAATTCATTTTCTACTGAGTTGGATCCCATACCTCCAAATACGGAAAGTTCTCCGAGCAATCCCATTGCTAAATCGTCTTTTCCTCCACCACTACTTTTGGCTTCTTTTATCAGAATTGTAGAGGATATTTTGTAAATTGGGCTTTTTATTTTCAGGAAAATAAAAGTAAGAAACAATACCATTACCACGGAAAGGACAAACCATTGCCACTTTCGTAGAAACGGTTCTATCATTCCTTGAATATTGATTTCCTCCTGATTTTCAATATTTTTATTATCCATTTTCAATGATTACTTTCTAATAAATAGTGTTAAAATTGTGATAAGAGTAGATATTACCACTGAGCCTATAGTTACATAAACCCCTGTTTGGCTACCAAATTTAGAAGAATTTCTTCTTGTTTTATTAGGGGTTACATAGACAACATCATTTTGTTGTAGATAGAAATATGGTGAATTGATACTCTCGGCATCTGTCAAGTCTAATCTATGTTTTGTGATATTACCATTTTCGTCCCTTAGCACCAATATATTATCCCGTTTTCCATAAATAGTAATATCACCGGCCATTGCCAAAGCATCAAGAATACTGATTTTTTGCCCACTTTGTATCATATAGTTAGATGGATTGGCTACCTCTCCCATCACGGCAATTCTAAAACTTCTGAGACGAACTTCAACTAATGGTTTTTTTATGTATTTTTTCATTTTTTGTTCCAATACATTTTTCACCTCATTGGTTGTAAGACCACTCACTTTTATTTCTCCGATTAGCGGATATTTTATATTTCCCTCGTCATCAATAATATACATTGTTCCTAATTGAGTATTTTGTCCGCCATTAGGAATATTGGCTATCATTGGAGATGTTCTTACTATTTCGGAAGAGGAATAGTTTTGATTGAAAGGTTTCATCAAATCAGCATCATTTCCATAAGCTGTAATCACTAATTCATCCTTAGGTTGCAATTTTACAGAAATATTTTGCCGAGCAAATTCCATCATTGTTTTGTCTATATTTTGCATATAAGAAATCTCATCTTTTTGTGCCTTACAAGACAACATCAAAACGAGCATTCCTCCCATACCAAAAATATATCGTATTGCTTTTCTCATTTAATCTTAAAGTAAATACAAATTATGTTTAATGCAAATATACTATTTTTAAACTAATCTAAACACTCATAAATGGAATTGTTAGACTTAAAATTCTTTACAACTTTTTTTAGTTTTCGCACTACTTCCATTCTATCATTTCCTTTTGCCTCTTCCACCAACTCACTCACCAAAGTATTAATCTCTTCAATAGCCATTGGTGGGTCTTTTGATATCATTATTTTCTTGTAGGGTGTCGGAATATTTTTTGTATTATCGCTTAGTAACTCCTCATAAAGTTTTTCCCCTGGACGAAGCCCTGTATAGACTATTTTTATATCATTATCCTCTTCTAATCCATAAAGTTTAATCATTTTCTTGGCCAAATCTACAATTTTAATAGGTTCTCCCATATCAAATACAAAAATTTCACCACCACAACCAATAGCCCCTGCCATAAGAACCAACTCGCAGGCCTCAGAAATAGACATGAAATACCGAACAATCTCTGGATGAGTAATAGTGATCGGGCCACCATTTTCTATCTGTTTCATAAAATACGGAATCACGGAACCACTAGAACCTAACACATTACCAAAACGAGTCGTGATATATTTTGTCTGATTCCCTTCCTTCTTTTGTAAAGATTGAACATACAATTCTGCAGTACGCTTCGTTGCCCCCATTACATTCGTAGGATTTACAGCTTTATCAGTAGATACCATCACAAAAGTTTCTACTTTAAACTCTGATGAAAGCAAAGCTAAATTCTTTGTTCCCAATACATTAACTAATACTCCCTCATTAGGATTTAACTCCACCAAAGGCACATGCTTATAAGCCGCTGCGTGATATACGATAGAAAATCTATACTTTTCAAATAAAAATTTAAGTCTATCATAATTCGTAATATCACCTATTACGAATTCCAATTTGAGTTTAGGAAATTTCTTTCTCATCTCCAATTCTATATCATAAAGAGGTGTCTCTGCTTGATCCAAAACCACCAAGACACTCGGATTATATAATGCCACTTTCTCCACAATCTTACTACCAATAGACCCTGCTCCTCCCGTCACCAAAATAACCTTATCTTTTACTTGATTTCCAACCTCTATATTTTCCACCTCTACTCTCTCTCGCTCCATCAAATCCTCTATATTAATTTTATTGATTTTAACTTTATATCGTTCAATAACAGAAGACGAGAACACTTGTAAATCATTATTTAAAAATATATTAACCCACTGATTCAGTTCATTTTTTGAGAAAAGTTCTTTAATAATAATCACACCTTCTACATCTAATTTTTTCTTAGGAGGAAAACTTTTTTTATCGACACAAACCACTCTCTTTCCCAAAATACAACTATTTTTAGAGTTAAACTCTTGCTCCTCCGTAATGAATCCATCTACATAATATGGTATATGAGGGTTATCAATAATATATGCTGCCAAAGCAACAGATAACTCATCTATACCGAATACCAAAATATTTTTCTTTGATTCCTTATAACCAAGATTTTTAATCGATTTAAAAGCTATCTTCACTAAGATACGGAACAAAACTTGAAAAAAGAAAATTTGTACTCCCAACACAAGCAGAAAGACATTTATTCTACCTATTAATTCAATATCTAAGATATTATATATCAGAATATTAAAACCCTTAATAAAAAATACTGAGCATACTACTGAGAATAAAACTCTATTTATATCCACAAAAGTAGAATATCGTATCACTCCCGCATATGTCTTGAATAAATACATAAAAGTGAGATTGACTAATATAATAAGCCCACCTGCATACAATGGATTGTAAAAAACCTTAAAACTATAATTTTCATAGTTGATGATATTGTATGACGCCAATAAAGACACAGCCACTAATACTATGTCTATCAGTAATATAACCAATCTTGGAAAATATCCTATTTTGTATTTCTGTAAATTTTTAATCTTATTATACACCCTCAATATCTTTATATGTTTTTACAATTATACTATTTTTTTTATTTAAAATGAAAATTTTAATCATTAAATACCTTTTTTAGTTATTTATTTATCAAATAATCAATAAAAAAGTTCAGCAAATATACTAATTTATTTTAATTATAAATAGATTATTAATGAAAATTTATTACCTTTGCCCAAAGCAAGGATTATTATGAGTAATAAACGAGATTTTTTCTTAGAGTGCTATAAACTAGGCATCATCAAATTTGGAAAATTCACCTTAAAAAGCGGAATAGAAAGCCCTTTTTATGTGGACTTAAGACCATTAGCATCAGACCCAAAGATATTAAAAAACTTAGCAAAATATCTTTTAGAAATCACCCCATTAGAGCACATAGACCTAATTTGTGGTGTGCCATATGCTGCATTACCTATGGCAACGGCAATGTCTCTGGATAGCCAAATCCCCTTGATTATCAAAAGAAAAGAAGCCAAAACATACGGCACAAAAAAACTCATTGAAGGTATTTTCCATAAAGGGCAAAATTGTCTGCTAGTAGAAGATGTAATAACCTCTGGGAAATCTCTCGTAGAAACTATCACAGAAGTAGAAAAAGAAGATTTGCAAATATCTGATATTGTGGTAGTTCTAGATAGACAACAAGGAGGTAAAGAACTTTTGGAAAATAAAGGATTCCGAGTTCATACATTATTCAATATCACAGAAGTATGCGAAATACTAAAAGACGAAAATATTCTCAATGATGAAGAAATCCAAAGAATAACAGACTTCTTGGCGGGAAATGAGGTGCATTTTGAGGAGAAAAAACGCCTATCATACGAACAAAAATTAGCAGATGCCAAGCATCTTTCTGTAAAAAAACTACTTGAAATCTCCATTGCTAAAAAATCTAATCTAATTGCCTCTGCAGATGTAATCACCACCGGTGAACTACTAAAATTAGCTGATTCTGTGGGACCACATATTGTAGCTCTCAAAACACATATGGATATTATTAGCGATTTTGATTTTGAGAAAACTATTTTACCACTAAAAGAAATTGCTAAAAAACACAACTTCCTAATAATGGAAGACCGAAAATTCGCTGACATAGGTAGCACTCAGGAGATGCAATATTCTCACGGAATATACAAAATATCTTCTTGGGCAGACCTCATCACTTCGCAGGTAATTGGCGGTAGTCAATCGTTGGATTTTTTCCTAAATTCAGGAGTGATTGCCATTCTTAGTATGTCGTCTAAGGGAACCCTTACCGATAATCATTATTTTGAAGAAGCTCTACAAATAGCTAAAAGTCATCCAAATGTAATTGGTGGAGTATCTCAAAAACCTATTTCTGACGACCTATTACTCTTCACACCAGGAATTAATCTCGCTGATTCGGGAGATAACAAAGGACAACAATACAACACACCAGAGTTTGTTTTCAATAAGTTGCACACAGATTTCATTATCGTAGGAAGAGGGATTTACAAATCTGACACCCCTGAACAATCTGCCTTAGAATACAGAACAAAGGGCTGGAAGGCATACCTAAATACTCTTTAAACAAATTTTCATCAAAATACAGAAAATAGCCATTATAAATAATGGCTATTTTTATTTTATCATTTTATTACCGATTTAACAAAATAGATGCTTCTTTCGCAGCATAAGTAAAAATCATATCGGCACCTGCTCTCTTGATACAAGTCAAGCTCTCTATGATGGCCTTATCATTATCCAACCAACCGTTTTGGGCTGCTGCCTTCAGCATAGCATATTCACCACTTACATTATACACAGCTATTGGTAGGTCTATTACCTGACGAACTTGCGAAACTATATCCAAATATGGCATACCTGGTTTTATCATTATAATATCAGCTCCCTCATCAACATCTTTCAGAACTTCATTAAGTGCCTCACGAGAATTATGAAAATCCATTTGATATGTCTTTTTATCTTTTGGAATTTCCATATCAGCTTTCGGAGCAGAATCTAATGCACTTCGGAAAGGTCCATAAAAAGAACTCGCATACTTAGCCGAGTAACTAAGAATCCCCACATTGTGGAATCCATTCTCTTCCAATGCCTTACGGATAACGGAAACTCGTGCATCCATCATATCACTCGGTGCTACAATATCAGCACCTGCCTCGGCGTGGGACACTGCCATTTTAGCAAGAGCTTCGTTAGTAGCATCATTATCTATCTGTCCATTTGTAATAATACCATCGTGTCCGTAGATAGAATATGGGTCAAGTGCTACATCTGGCATTATCACCATTTCTGGGATGCTATCTTTAATGGCTTTGATGGTATTTTGCATTAATCCATTTCCATTCCAAGCCTCTTTCCCTTCGTTATCTTTTAGCTTTTCAGACACTTTCATATAGAGATTCACAGCCTTAATACCTAATGAATAAAGTTCTTTACACTCCTTCACCGTTAGGTCTATACTTCTCCTATATATACCTGGCATTGAGGGGATTGATTCTATTTTGTTTTCGCCTTCCATTACGAACATCGGCATTACAAAATCATTAGTCGTTAGCACCATTTCTTGAACTAAATTTCTGAGGCTTTCTTTAGTCCTCAACCTTCTATTTCTTGAGAATATAATCATTTTAATATAATTGATTTTATTTGATTACAAAAATACATAATTATTTTTTATTTACCCTTGTTTATTATATGGTTTATTTATAATTTTGCAATATAAAATATCTAATAACTTCTATAATATAATGAAAAAACTATTACTTTTGTTTTTTTTGATGGTAATTTATTCTAATGTAAGTGCCCAAACGAGTTTTGGTTTTGGAGCATCGAAGGATGATAATGTCATTATTGCCTATCCTAACCCCGCAAAAGATTTTCTTCTTTTAAAGGTTAAAGATAATTCATTAAAAATAAAATCAGTTTCTATTTATTCTATTTTGGGGGTTCAGGTTGCAGAATTTATAATAAACGCCGAATCGACAGAGGTAAGATTAGACCGACTAAAATCTGGGAAATACCTCTTAAGATATTCCCTAAGCAACAATTCACAGAAAACTATCCAAATCATAAAACAATAAAAATACCCTAAGTTATTTAGGGTATTTTTATTCATCTATCAAAAGTTTTTCATATACCAACCTATCCACAGGAAGATTAAACGGATTTTCACCTCCTATAGGATACCATTCAACACGCTCTATACAAGGGTCAAGAGCCACCAAATCTTCCTCGTTTTCCATTTCTACCTTATAGTATATGGTGATGAGCTGTTCGTTTTCTCTAAATTTAGACTCTACAAAATCCTCTTGAGTATAGAAATGAGTGGCAGATTTAATATTCAAATTAAGTTCTTCTGCCAATTCTCTTCGGAGACATTCTATGGTTCCCTCACCATACTCCAAGCCCCCACCTGGCAATTTTGTTAGATATTCCCCAACATATTCTTCGTGGAGTGTCAATAATTCTTTTTTTTGATTGATACAAAGGGCATAAACCCGTACATTAAAAGCATTTATCATTTTTATCGTAGTTTAATACAAATATAACAAATATTTTTATTTTCGGGGATTTTACTCAATCAAAAAAAACTCAATGAGTTTCCTCACTGAAGATTTTTTATTAATAACTTGGATTTTGTTTGAGATTAACATTTACCTCTATTGTTCTGTTAGGCAATGGCAACACAAATTTATCATTTGGATAAGTGATATTACAAACCTCCGACAAGCAATTTTTTCGCTCTATATTCTTATGATTTCTCATCAAATCAAAGAAATATTTATTTTCAAAAACGAATTCTTTTCTTTTTTCTAATAAAATATCATCAATGCTCACATTCGTAAGATTAGATAAGCCTGCTCTAGCACGAATAATATTAACATCTGCTAAGGCGTCGATATTTTTTGCTAATTTAAGATTTGCCTCAGCTCGGATAAAATACATTTCCGAAAGTCGGTATATAGCATTATTTACATTTCCTGCATACTTTTTTGTAAATCTATACGAAGGATTTGTGGTATATCCCGCAGTTTTATAAGTCCTTACACTAAGTAATGTTAATCTTTTATCTGTGGAATCAAACTTGCTATACAAGTCATTTGAGAGGGTATAATTCGGGCGAGAGACTCCCATCTGAGTATAAATCGCCGATACGGGAGAGTCATTATTAATGGTATTTGGCAACTCAAATAGCATTTCTGAGGTTGCCCAAGTATCCAAATTAGACAAATCTGAAAGAATAAGCCCCGACTCATTAATCACCTGATTACTATATTCATATGCCTTTTTCCAATCGTTTTTCCATAGAAAAATATCCGCTGCTATGGCCTTAGCTACATTTTTAGAAATATAATTTTTATCTTCTCCCGATGGAATAGCCTTCTTATTTTGATAAAGACCAATTGCTGTGAGAATATCATTTTCCAACAAATCAAAAGTAGATTTAGCTGTTTGTCTGATAGGATAATCTATCCCAACTTTCAGAGAATGGGTATTATACACAATTCCCAAATGGGATGCATCAGGAGTATAGGTATAGTTTTGAGAATACATTTTCGCCAACTGAAAATGTATATAAGCTCTCATCGCCAAAGACTCTGCCTTGATTTGTTTTTTTTCAGAATCAGTAGCATCTTGCAAGTCATCTACTTTCTCCAAAATTAAATTTAGATTATTTATAATAGCATACGAATTTTGATAAAAATTAGACAAATCACTACTATTGCTATTATCATTAAATGAATAGATGTTTTGGACTGAGTTTGGAACTACCAAATTCCCTGAATTATTGGGAGTTATCCCTAAATTACCACTAAGTAAATCAGCATACACCAAAAAATCGGCATCTGTCAAGAGAAGTCCCCTTAGGCTGATGTACGCTCCATTAAGAGCATCGATAACGCCTTTTTTGGTGCTTAATTGTTGGTTAATGGACACTTGCTCAACGGGTTCTCTTGTAAGAAAATCTGAACAAGATATACTTACTAAAACCAAGATTGATATTATTATTTTTTTCATTTTTTATTCATTTAAAATCCTACTCTAAAACCGATACTCCAAGTTCTCATCTCTGGATATAGATATCTCATTTCTCGTATTCCGTTACGTCCTATTGGTGATTTTTCTTTATACCAATATAAGACATTTGTAATATCAACAAAAATATTAGCATCTTTCAGAAATGAGCTTTTCTCCTTTTTAAGCGGTAATTTGTAACTAAGGTTGATATTTCTTAGTTTGATATTTGTTTTGTCATAAACATATTTAGAAGTATTACTTTTCGGTACAACTCTATCTGGTTTATGGATATCAGCATTAGAATTGGCAGAAGACCAATAATCTAAAGCATTGACACTTGTATTCCTATTTAGTAAGATATTAAACTTATCAATATACTCATTAGAGAGCAATTCATCACCACCGATTTCAAAAGTCAGGTTAAAACTTAAATTAAAATTTTTATAGCCTATCACATTACGAAGTCCTCCGATAGCATCTGGCTGGGTATCACCAATAATCTCATATTCAGATGATTTAGAAGTAAAAGTTTCCTCTCGCACATCACCATTTATTAAGTATTGATATCTTCCCGTAGTGGGATTCACACCTAAATAGCGATACCCCCAAATAGCAGAAGTAGGGGTACCTATCTTTTGCGCTCTGGCGTACGCTGCAATAGAATAAGACTCTCCAAAGCCCTTCATTGCGGTAATTTTGTTGCTCACTGTACCGATATTAAAGGTTGTATTCCAGCGGAATTTTTTTCCTGAAAACCATTTTGCATTAGCAGAAAACTCTATTCCCTGATTATACATTTCAGCACCATTGATTTCGGCATTTGTATAACCACTCTCCCAGACGGCATCGCGGGAAACAATCATATCGGAGATATTATTTCTGTAGGCTTCAAGGGTAAAACTTGCCTTACCATTAAATAAATCAAAATCTAAGCCCACATTATACTTCTCATTTTTTTCCCAACTAAGATTCCCAACAGGTGGCGAGCTGGTATCAGGTGTAGCGTATTGATCACCGTAGATATTCCCATTTTGATAGATATTATACAACCCCGACGAACGATAAGACCCAATACGAGAATTCCCCGTCATCCCCCAAGATGTTCTCATTCTAAGGAATGAAACTATCTCTTGATTTTGCATAAACCTCTCTTTAGATATCACCCAAGATACCCCAATAGCACCATTATAGGCTGCATTGACATCTTTTCCGAAGGCCGAACTCTCATCTCGGCGGAGGGTGGCGGAGAGGAAATATTTTTTATCAAAGTCGTAATTTATCTGTCCAAAAACACTTCGTCCTGCATCTTTATTTGTCAATTGGCGGTAGGTGTAATTCTGCGTCTGTTTGTCATTAGAAATATAAACTAAAGCCTCCCACGGCAGTTGATATTCCGAATAATTAACAAATATAGAGCCGTTATGTTGTTTCTTTATATCTTTATTAGAACGAATTTCTCCACCCAAGAGAACATCTATGTTATGATTATCAGCGATAGTTTTTTGATAATACATTTGTAGGGACCAGTTCCATTTCAGTCCATCGGAATAATTAAGAATACTTCTCCCCCATCGGTTATATTTTGTACCATCAGGAGCAGTACTTGTCCCATTAAAACGCCCACTATTATTCAATCCTGATTTCCATTTTGTCTCTACTTTATCCGACAAATCCAATCCAAAAACAGAGCTTATTTTAAAGTTTTTATTAATTTGATAATTCACATTCAGACTTGAAAGGAATGATTTATTCCCCACATTTGCAATATTTTGTTTAGCAGCAGCCAATGGATTAGGAATATTATTATACCCCGTATCATTGAATTCTCCCTTGTTATTATACACAGGAATAACGGGTGCAAGAATAAAGTTAAAATAAGTATTTGGTTGGTTCTTGTCTATATCGTTATAGGCCATATATAAACTTACCTTTAATTTTTTGTAATCTACCCCCAAAGTGGCATCTATTCCTCTTTTCACGAGGTTATTCATAATCTTAGATTCTTGATTATCAGAATAATCAACTCCAAAACGATAGTTAAAATATTTAAAACCACCACTTGCTGTAAAATTTGTTTTGAAATATGAGCCTCTACGATTCATCACATCAAACCAATCCACATCTACCCCATTCCAAGTATAACCTTTTCCACCTGTATTTAGGCTATAAGCATTCATCACCTCAGCATATTGACTTCCTGAAAGATATTTCATCTTATTGATACTCGTAGATACCCCATATTGTGAAGACAAAGAGAGTACCATACGACCTCTTTTCCCTTTTTTCGTGTTGATGAGGATTACCCCATTTGCAGCATCAGCACCATAGAGAGCCACAGCGGCAGCGTCTTTTAAGATATTTACGGATTCTATATTATCTATACTAAGTCTTGCCAATGGATTGATATTCATCTCGCTATCAGCACTACCATTGAAACCAATAGCATCAAAAGGTAAATCCTCCCTCATTATCACCCCATCGATAATAATCAGTGGTTGGGTAGAAGTTCCTCCAACACGATTACTGAGGCTAACCATAGACCCAAGCCCACGAATATTGATATTTACCGGTTTTCCTAATTCGGTATTATCCACAATTTGTAGGCCTGGTGCCAAGCTTTGCAACATTTTATCCAAACTCTCAAAGGGTTGAGATATATCTATATCTTTAGAAGACAAGGAAGTAATTGCCCCCACTACTTCCTCTTTCATTTTTTTTGTTCCATAAGATGAGGTAATGATAACTTCCTTTATGCTATGTTGCTTGATGGAGTCTTTTTTGGAATTTTGTTGAGCATTTAGTTGCATCATCCCTGCTATCATTAGGGTACTTATAATAGTTTTATTCATATAGTAGATTACAATTAAGTGTTTTTTTAACACAACAAAACCACAAAAAACACGTTATATAATCATTATGTCTTTTGTGGTTAAAGCTATTTAATTATCTAATAATAAATTGAAAACTTATTGTTTTATAATTTTCACTACTGAAGTCTTGTTATCGTGAGTGATTTTCACGATATATGCTCCTATATTTAGGTCAGAAATATTTATTTCTTGATTTGCAATAGCATTTACCGACTTCACAATATGGCCACTTGCATTGTAAATTTCCACTTTGGAATTTTTCAACACTTTAAAATTATCTTTCACAGAAGTATTAGAAATCAACTTAGTAGCATCTGTGTTTACCTCAGAAGTGGATAGAATAGTAGGGAATACATCTGCCCAAGAGGAGCCTAATCTTATCTCATCTATATCGACACTTGCCATTTTATTTTTTGTTTGTCTTAATGATATACTGGCAATTTGAGGTTGTTTTTTAGTAGTTTTACCTCCTCCTGCATCAGTAGTATGATTTGGTATGGGCTCTGTCGTAGATGAAGGATTCACCCAAATGGAGGTTATTCCCTTATCACCCGTCATATCATATTTCATCACTACAAAATAAGTCTCACCCACATTATATTCTTTGGGAGTTTCGCCATAAACATTTTTTGCAATTTGGGCACCGCCTGTAGCATTTACAATTCCAATTACAAATTTATCACCTTTTTTGGCTACACCAAACCTTGATACGCTCAATTTTGAACCCTGATCTGGTGAGAAATTAATAAAATATGCAGGTTGAATAACATTATCCGTTCCATTTGTAGCTTTATACTCCTCTACCTTTGAGATATTTGTTACTTTCATAAGAAATGAAACATATGCCGTAGTAGTTACAGGTGTTGTAAAAGACAAATTTACATTATTACTTCCTTTATCACTCTTGAAAGGCAAAGACACCTTCCCTCCCTCTACTGATAACTTACCAAAAGTAAGACTTCCTTCGCTTGCTACAAAAATTTCTCCAATATTGGAATTTACCCAGCCATTATCTGTCAATTTATGAGGCGGATAATTAAAACTTTCTTTCTTCGCTTGAGCTACTGCCATCACAGATGACAATGACATAATAAGTAAAAATTTCTTATACATATATTACAATGTTTTTTTGTTTTTTAACTTCATATTATCTAAATTTTTATTTAGACTTTGCAAAAATAGAAAATAATTTTTAATTATAAAAATAAATCTATATTTTTGCCTAAAATTTTAAATGAAACAAACTATCAATCTGATAACTACCCTCTTACTACTAATAATAACCTTATCCAACTGCATAAATATAACTTATAAGCCTACTAATAACGAAAACAAATTCGTAAATAAATTACGAAAAATATATTCTTCAAAAAATTATAGTCTATGGCCAAAGCCTAATCTACACCCCTCCGTAGCACAAAATTTTGAGGATATTGGGCATCTCCCAAATATACCCTACCCAAAAGATAATCCCTACACGAAAGAAAAATCTGAACTTGGAAAAATCCTATTCTACGACCCTCGTTTGTCAAAATCTCAACAAATTGCTTGCGCATCCTGTCACGACCCCGAACTCGCTTGGACAGACAACAAAACTCTTTCATTCGGACACGATAGACAACTCGGCACACGAAATGCAATGACCATTCTGAACTCTGCATACGCTACAACTCTATTCTGGGATGGAAGAGCAAAATCCCTTGAAGAACAATCTCTTATCCCCATACAAGACCCCAAAGAAATGAATGAGCATATAAACTTCGCTATTGATAAAATTGCTAAAATAAAGGGCTACGAACCACTTTTTGAAAAGGCTTTTGGCGATAAAATCGTAAATAAAGACCGCGTAGCAAAGGCCATCGCAACCTTTGAGCGAACTATAAAATCCACTCCAAGTAAATTCGATAGATTTATTGATGGAGAAAAAGACCTATTCTCCGACGACGAAGTAATGGGATTACACCTATTCCGCACCAAAGCAAAATGTATCAATTGCCACAACACTGGGTACTTTTCAAATAATCAATTTGAAAATATTGGCACGGCACTCCTCGGTTCCAAAAATGAAGATTTGGGACGATATACCACCACGAAAAAACCCGATGATGTGGGTAAATTCCGCGTCCCTACCCTGCGTGAAGTAGGTAGAACAGGCCCTTGGATGCACAACGGAGCCTTCACCCCACTGGCTGATGTTATCACCTTTTATAACGCAGGAAATCCAGAAGCTCAAAAAAGAAAAACCACCACTCTTAATGGTACCCCTCTAATATCTAAAAAATCAGAAATACTTGAACCTCTGAAACTTACAAAAAATGAAATGAAACAATTAGAAGCTTTTTTGGGAACACTAAACACACGAACGAAAAGAATCATCGTGCCTAATTTACCCAAAGAATAGACTACCGACGAGAGAATATCTCTCCTAAAATAATACTCGTAGCAATGGATACATTGAGGCTTTCGGTGGATTGTAATCTTCCGAATCTTGGGATACTCATCTTGCGATGGAGTCTCTGCTCCGTTGTTTTCCGAAGACCATTACCTTCATTGCCCATCACAAGATTAATTTTTGTAGGAAAATCCGCTGTATAGATATTTTCGCCACGCATATCCGCACCTACATTGGTATTTTGTGAAGTTGACAAAAAATCCGTCAAATCCGTATAAACGACATTCACGCGTGTAAAGCTCCCCATCGTAGCTTGTATCACTTTGGGATTAAAACAATCAACAGTATCTTCGCTACAAACGACCTGCTCTATACCAAACCAATCGGCAAGACGAATGATAGTACCCAAGTTACCCGGGTCTTGGATACCATCTAACACGATATTAAAATCTTTATTCTTTAAAGAAATTTCAGGAAGCTCACAAACGGCAATAGAATCCTTAGGATTTTGCAAAAAACTGATTTTTTTTAGTGTTTTCTTATCAATTTCAATGATATTTTCACTTATTTCTGATAAACATTCTGGTTCGGAAGAATAAATTTCCTTAACAATAAACAAAGAATTTTTAAGTTCTTTTATTATTTTATTGCCTTCAACCAAAAACAAATTGTATTTTTGCCTAAATTTTTTTTTATCCAAAGTTTGTAAAACTTTTATCGTATGATTTGTAAGCATTTTTTTAAGAAATATCGTCAAAAGTATCAATTATTTTTGTCCTTTACAACTATATTAGCAATTATATCAGCATGTAGCACCACAAAAAAACTCACAGAGGAGGATTTTTTATTAACAAAAAATGAATTTAAATATCTGGATAACAATAAGTTTTCCAATGAAATACCTGATTTTGTACTACAAAATCCTAACTCCAAAACATTCTTTTTTCTACCCATAGGTTTGTGGTTTTATAATGCTACAAATCCGAAATACGATGCCATTTTCAGAGAATACTCTTCCTATCCTGCAGAGATGAAAAACCAAAAACTGAGAGATTCTCTCTATATAAAATATGGATACCCCGAACTGGCAGGAAAATCTCTTTGGATACAAAGATTACTCCATAAATATGCCACTCCGCCAAGTATCTATAACCCAAACACCACCTACCAAAGTGCTGAAAACATCCGCAAAAGACTCGTGTATCGCGGTTTTTGGGATGCAAAAGTATCCTATGACACAAAGATAGACTCACTACACAAAACAGCAAAAGTACAATACAATATTACCTACAACGAGCCTACAAAAATCAGCGATTTTCATCAGTTAATCCCCGATAGTCTTATTTATAAAAATTATCAATGGGATATAGCTAACTCATTCATAAAAAAAGGACATATCCTTGACCAAACCGAATTGGAGGCAGAAGTAAGCCGTATCAATCAACAGATGCAAGATATTGGTATTTACAAATTTAACGAATCTGGAGAAGATATCTTCTTCACGGCGGATACTCTTCAAAATAAAAAAAATATCCCACTCTTCTTGGAGATAAGACGAGACAAACCTTATCACATTAGTAAAATTGGTAAAATACAAGTGAGCATAAAAAATAATGTAGATGAAATTCTTAAAAAAGACTCATTAGCTGGTATCTATATCAATAAAAATAACGACAACTATAAAAATATTGCTATTTGGAGGGCCATTGTACTAAAACCAAACGAAAAATATAGCCAACGGAGATTAGACCTTACAAGACGAAATCTTGCATCTATGGATAATTTTAATATTTCCGCAGATGTCAATTTTCGTAAGGGCTCAGACAGCATTGTCGATGTGCATTATACCCTAATCCCTCTACCAAAATACAATCTAAAAATATCTGGAGATATCGCTTATTCTCAAATACTTAACATTGGGTTTTCCCCATCTATTGACCTTACAAGAAGAAATATTTTTGGAGGAGGAGAAAACCTCAACACAACATTTTCGGGAACTTTTGGATATATCAATTCTACTACAGAAAAAGATAAAAAGACACTTGCCTCAGAGATTTCTGCTCAGGTAAATCTATCGTTTCCTCGTCTTTTATTACCTTTTAAATCTTGGAAAGTCATCCCCAAACGATACTCACCATCATCATCCATCAATTTAGGAACTACTATACAAAATAACTTGGGACTTGGGCGACTCAATTTCAATACGGGATTGCATTACTCAGCTATTGTAAATCAAGTTGTTAGCCATCAACTATCATTATTCAATACTCAACTAAGTCTTACAAGGAATAAAAACTCTTATTATGATTTCTTCCCTCGTGAGAAGGCTATTCTTAATAATGTTTTCAAGATGTATGACACCAATCTATACAATCAATATCTTTCGGGGACACTTTCTAGTGATGACTTACAAAGACGAATTTTGGCCGATGCTAATTTTGAGACATCATTACAAGGAAGTGATTTGGAAACCTATTATTCCTTTGTTCAATCTTTATACAATAAAGACCGACAAACTCAGGATGTGATTATATCGTCTTTTATCTATAATTTTACTTACAATGAGATTGGGAAATCTTACTATAAGAATCCTTTTTATTTCAACGCTAAGATTGAAAATGCAGGTTCTATGCTAAGTTTATTTTTCAAGAAGCATAACGACAAAAACCAAGTTTTCAAATCAGAGCAAAATACATTTTTCAATATTCCATACTCTCAATTTTTGAAAATTGATTTGGATATCCGCAAATATTTTAGTCTTTTCAATAATCACACTTTAATCTTTAGACAACTTATAGGCATCGGTATTCCTTACGGAAACTCTACGAGGATGCCTTTTGTAAGGTCTTATTTCAATGGTGGTTCCAATGATATTCGTGCTTGGCATATCTATGGAGGATTGGGGCCTGCAGACTCTCAACTTGACGAAAAAGTTCGTTCTTTTATTATGGAAAATATGAAACTTACCACAAACATAGAATATCGTATGCCATTTAACAAAATGTTTGAGGGAGCAGTTTTCGTAGACGCAGGGAATATTTGGAGCCTTAATAACAATCATTCAGGAGCAAAATTTAAATTTAATAAATTCTTATCTCAAATGGGGGTAGGTTCGGGAATTGGTGTGAGAATAAACATTGCCTACATTACCCTCCGAATGGATTATGCCTACAAACTTTACGACCCTAATCAACCAATCGGGAATCGTTGGGTAATACAAAAATGGAAACCTTTTGACGGCGTACTAAACTTCGGTATAGGATACCCTTTTTAGATATAAAAAACCTTTATCAAAATTGATAAAGGTTTTTTTATTATTGATACTTACTATTATCAAAAATAAAGTTATTCATTCTAATTATCCTTTCTCTTGCTTCCTATCAAAGCATAAAAAAGTATATAGGAAAAACCGATAGTTATCACCCAATAACTACTCATATATCCTGAAATATCAGCTATATATGCTTGTAAAACAGGAAGAATACCGCCACCACAAACCATCACCATAAGAATACCAGATGCCGTAGCTGTAGATTTTCCTAATCCTGCTGTAGCTAGATTAAAAATACCACCCCACATCACCGAAGTACAAAAACCACACAACACCAAAAGCATTATACTCAATGGAACTTCTACCATTCCAAATGAAATATCCGATTGGAAAACAACCATATTTACAGATATATCACTTGGCATCATAATTGCTAAAATAGTAAATATCAATCCTAAAATAGTAACAAAACTAAGCATCCCTCTACTAGAAATATTTGCTCCGATAGCTCCTCCTATAAATCTTCCAATAAGCATTAGAAACCAATAGGTACCCACCACGGAACCTGCTATGGTAGGGTCTATACGAAGTTTATCCGTCATATACAAATTCCCAATATTTGGGATACCCACCTCTACACCTACATACACAAAAATAGCTATCATTCCTAGTACGAAATGTCTAAACTCTAGTGGTGATTTTTGCTTCTCAGTAGCCGTCTCTTGTGAGATATGTGGCTCTGGAATTTTCATCATAAACAAAACAAAAAATGCTAATACAAAAATCCCCATTGCAAGAAATAGTGCTGGATTAGCATCGGTAATAGATGCCTTAGATACATCCCCCATTAGATACCCTACAAGTACGGGAACAATCGTTGCTCCCATAGAGTTCAGGGTTCCACCAAATTGTAGCAACTGATTTCCCCTCTTGCCTCCTCCCCCCAGAGTATTCAGCATAGGATTAACCAAAGTATTCAGCATACACATTGAAAATCCACCAACAAATGCCCCCATAAGATATACTAAAAAACTCCCCACATGCCCTGATAAAAAAGTAAGGTTTACCCCTAAATATCCTACAAAAATAGCCACGAGAGACATTCTCTTATAACCTATTTTTTGAAGTAACAATCCCGAAGGTATCCCCATAAAGGCATATGCTATAAAATTAGCAAAATTCCCTAATTGCGAAGAAAAATTACTAGATTGAAATTGATTTTTCACAATAACAGCCATTGGATTTTGTAATCCTGTAACAAAGGCTATCATAAAAAACAAAGCGAACATCATCGCTATTGGTAGTCTATAATTTTTTTGTAATGACATTATATAATATAATTTAAATTTACTGCCAACAAAGATATTAATTTATTATTAAACAAAAAGTACTATCAAGAATATTGATAGTACTTTTCTTTGTATATTATAAAACTAAAAATTATTTAAAAAGTGGTTTTGGATAAGTTCCTGGTACTAGAATACTTTCATCCACATTTTGGATATCTCTATGACCTGCAAATGCCATTGTTGTACTCATTTCATCATAAAGGATATTCAATGCACGAGTTACACCTTCTTCACCATAAGCACCTAATCCATATACAGGAGCTCTACCAAGCATAATACCTCTAGCTCCTAATGCCCAAGCTTTTAGCATATCTTGTCCTGTATAAAATCCAGAATCAACCCAAACCTCTGTTTGACTACCCACTGCACTCACAATATCTGGAAGAGCGTTGATAGCAGAAACAGTATCATCCATCTGGCGACCTCCGTGGTTAGAAACGATGATAGCATCAGCTCCGTGTTGCACAGCAAGTTCTGCATCTTCTGGTAACATAATACCTTTCAAGATGATTGGACCGCCCCAAAGGTCTTTGATTTCCGCTAAATCGTCCCAACTTAGACGAGGGTCAAATTGCTCTTTTGTCCAAGAAGATAGAGATGATAAGTCGGAAACATTCTCAGCATGTCCTGCAATGTTTCTAAAAGTCCATCTTCTATTTTTCATATAACGGAGTCCCCAAGGGATTTTTGTGGATAAGTTGATAAGATTCGGGATGGTAAATTTAGGTGGTGTAGAAAGTCCGTTCTTAATATCTCGGTGTCTGTTTCCTAACACTTGTAAATCTACAGTAAGCACTAATGCAGAACATTTAGCATCTTTTGCTCTTTTGATAAGATTTCTCATAAATTTCTTATCTCTCATAACATAAAGTTGGAACCAGAAAGGCTTAGATACCTCAGCTGCTACATCTTCAATAGAGCAGATAGACATTGTAGAAAGAGTAAATGGTATACCGAATTTTTCGGCAGCTTTTGCCATATGGATTTCTCCATCGGCCCACATCATACCCATAAAACCAACAGGAGCCGTCATTGCTGGCATTTTTACTGTTTCACCCAAAAGTTTTGTTTCAAGACTTCTATTGGACATATCTACCAATATTTTTTGCTTGAATTTAATTTTTTGTAAATCAGTAACATTATCTTTGTAAGTTCTCTCTGTCCAAGAACCTGTATCTACATATTCGTAGAACATTTTAGGAACATTACGCTGGCATACCACTCGTAAGTCCTCAATATTCGTCATTTTTGATAAATCTTTCATTATTAAAACTATTTTTATATTATGTTATTTCTAATTAATTTTCAGATAGTTACCCTTATTTTTTCAATCTTGGTTTTGTTTCTGGGAATGCAAAGATACAAATAATATACAAACAAGAGAATACTATATAAAATATAAATGCATAAACTGGACTAATATCATAAATAAAACTTCCCACAAAATTGAAAATTGTATAATAAGTATAGCCCAATGCCCAGAATGCTCCAAACATTATCGTTATTTTTTTAGGGTTCATATTTGGTAGCTCAAACGGCAAATTAAGATACACCGTATATTGAGATGCCATCACAAAGCCTGCTATTCCAAATAAAACATAAGATGCCACTGCACTCGTTTTTAGTACCAAAATACCACCTACAATTGCAGAAACCATCAGTACCCCGTGGAGGATAAGATATGGTTTTCTTTGGAATTGTTTTTTTCCCATAAACATTGAGAAGATTGTCCCTAAAATCCCCATTGCTGGTATGGTAAAAATCATTATTGATTTAGAAAAATCTGGATTAATTTGTAATGCCTCTAATTTTGAAGGAAGTGATGTAAGAGATATTACATATAAGAATAAAAATCCTCCAAATCCTATCGAGAAGTAATGTAAAAATCTATCTTTCAACACATCTCCATAGCCATATTTTTGTTCTTCGGCAGAGGCAGAAGCTCCCGCACTTGGAGTAAAATCTTTACTAAGTAGTAACCAAAATGCAAACATTACCAAGGTAGCAAAAGCAAAAGCAAACTTCACATGTTGCCAATTTTTTCCTATTTTAATATAGTCATCTAAGAAATAAAGTGCTACCCCTACGATAATCGCTCCCATATTATAAGACCCTGATGTCAAAGCACTTGTAATAATTTTCTTATCTGCAGGAACAAATTTAGCAATTACGGTATTCATATATACCATAATCATAGAACCACCGAGAGCCATAATCATTCTTGCACCAATATAAACTCCATAACTCGGTGCAAATACCGCCAAAACAGAGAAACTTAAAAATACCATTGCCAAAATCGCCGCCTTCTTAGGATTAAGTTTTATAAGAACCCAAGCTGCTAAGAAATTTGCAAAAATCCTTGCCGTTGTAATGGAATAATTCACGACCTCTTTCATCGTTGTAGATACGGTCTCACCCTTGAAAAAGTGCTCCATAATTTGTTTATCCAAATTAGACCCTACAATCCAGTTAGATGCAAATGTAATGTATGCTAATAGCAATATTACAAACATAATAATACCCTGTTGCTGAGTAACTTCTTGTTTTTTATTCATACATATTTATTTTAAAAATCGCCGCAATATACAAAAGTTTTTTTTATTTTCTCTAAATAATTTAAATTATTACACTAATAGAATCCATCTATTAGATAATTTATTCTTTATTTTTATACAATCTAAATAACACTTTTAAATATTCCTTTACATTTTATTTATTATATTTGGGTTTATTTTGAAATGAAAAATATTACTTTTTTTAAAAAATTATTTATAGATAGTCAGTTTTTCGTATCATTAATGGGTGTTTTGTTAGTTAATTTCTTTATGATAGAGCGACAAAATTTTCATTGGACGACCTTTTTTCTAATATTTATCACCTATTGGTGTGGATATCTCTACACAAAATATCAGAATTCTATTTTTTTTAGACATATTTTCGTATCTAACATTATTGGAGCTATTGTATGTATTAGTTTCATATTTACAAACCATGATACTTATACTTTTTACAAATGGTTATTAATCACTTTTTTAGGGATATTATACAATTCTTCTTTTTTAGACACATACATCCGCAAGATACCATTCTTGAAAGTCTTTTATGTAGGGCTCATTTGGGGACTTATTAACGGTTGGTTAGTGTTTCGGGAGTTCCAAACATCTATTTTTTTTATAATTTTTTTCTACATCACTGCATTAGTTTTACCTTTTGATATTCGTGATATGGACAACGACGAGATTCTCACCTTTCCCAAAATAATAGGTACAATTGCTACGAAAATTTTAGCCATTATAATATTAATCACTGCAGTAGTTATTGGCTATTTTAATCTCTTAGGTAGTTTTTTTTCATCATTTTTTATCTCTTCTATCATTTCTATATTATTGATTATCTTTACCAAAAAGACTTTTCCAGATTGGTATTTTTCAGTAATAATAGAGACTTGCTGTGGCTTGCCGTTCATTATTTATCAAATATTATAGATTTTATGCCTGCTCTTTATCCAAAAAATCTTTTTATCTTTGCCCTAAAAGTTTGATACGATGATTATCAAAAAACTTATTTTAATCAATTTTAAAAATCATAGCGAGCGAGATTTCCAACTTTCACCTCATATTAATTGTTTTGTGGGAAACAATGGTGTAGGAAAAACAAATGTCCTCGATGCTCTACATTATCTATCAATGGGGAAAAGTTTTTTAGGGCTTTCAGACCATCAAAATATCAAAAACAATAAAGAGTTTTTCTCCATTACTTCTAATATCATTAATGACGACAGAGAGGATACCATAAAAATATCTCTCAATAAAGATGCAAAAAAGGTAATCAAAAAAAATGATAAACCTTATCCTAAAATAGCCGAGCATATTGGATATCTACCAAATGTGATTATTTCTCCATACGACTCTAACTTAATTTCCGACTCGGGAGACAGTCGTAGAAAATTCATAGACGCTATGATTTCCCAAACCGATGCTGAGTATCTTTTCAGCCTCATACAATATCAAAAGGCGATACAACAACGGAACGCCCTTCTAAAATTGTTTGCTAAAAATAAAACTTTTGACAGAGACTCGCTAGACATCTATTCTCAACCTATCATCACACACGGAACAAGAATTTTCCAGAAAAGGAAAACTTTCGTCACCGACTTAAAACCTATCGTACAACATTTCTATGATATTATCTCTGGCGGAAAGGAACTCATCAACATTAACTACGAGTCTCACCTATCAGAGCGGGATTTCGGTAGTCTTTTAGAGGAAAGTCTGGACAAGGATAGAATACTAACATATACCTCCAAGGGTATCCACAAGGATGACCTATCGTTTGAGATGAACCAAAATCTCATCAAAAAAATTGGCTCACAAGGACAACAAAAATCCTTCTTAATAGCCTTAAAACTCGCTCAAATCAATAGAATAAAAGAACTCACAAACAAGACCCCAATCCTTCTCCTTGATGATATTTTTGATAAATTAGACGACAGCAGAGTCGCTCAGTTAATTGAGTTAGTAAATACTGAACAATTCGGACAAATATTCATCACGGATACCCATAAAGAACGGACGGAAGCCGTAGTAAAGAAAATCAACAACGAAAGTAAAATTTTTGAAATATAAGAAAAACCACTCCGCAAAAGAGTGGTTTTATTTTACTCATCTAACAAATCAGGGCGTCTGTTTCGCGTTACCCGAAGGGCTTCCTCATACCGCCAATCTTCTATCTTTGCAAAATTACCACTTAGGAGAACTTCTGGCACTCGTAACCCCTTGTATTCCTCTGGACGCGTATATATCGGTGGGGATAACAAATTATCCTGAAAAGAATCCGTTAGTGCCGACTGCTCATCATTCAATACACCTGGTAGCAAGCGAATAATGGAATCCGCCAAAACACACGCCGCCAGTTCTCCCCCTGTAAGTACATAATCTCCTATAGAAATTTCCATCGTAATATGCAAATCCCTCACTCTTTGATCTATACCTTTATAATGCCCACAAATAAACATTAGATTATCTTTGATAGACAGCGTATTAGCAATTTTTTGATTTAAGGTAAATCCCTCAGGAGTCAAGTAAATAATCTCATCATACGTCCTCTGAGATTTCAGCTCCGAAATACATTTATCCAATGGTTCCACCATCATCACCATACCTGCACCTCCGCCGTAAGGTTCATCATCTACTTGACGATGTTTCCCCACCGACCAATCTCTCAATTGATGAAAATACACCTCTGCCAAACCTTTCTCCATAGCTCTCTTTAAAATCGATGTCTGAAATGGACTTTCCATTAACTCAGGTAATACACTAATAATATCTATTCTCATTGAAAATAATTTTCACCTGCAAAAATACTAATTTATTCTTTGGAATGCCAAGTAATCAATCTCAATGAAGAATCTTTATTAAGATATGCCCAAGCCCAATTGAAGAAAATAGCAAACTTATTTCTCGCCCCTAAAATCAACATTAAGTGAAGAAACATCCATACGAACCACGCCAGCATTCCTTGGAATTTCCATTTTGGCAAATCCACTACCGCCTTGTATTTTCCGATAGTTGCCATTGAACCAAGGTCCTTATATTCATATTCTTTCCAATATTTTCTATCTCCTTTTAGAAGGTTTTGAGCTAAATTAACAGCTTGATTCACTGCCACATTTGCTACTTGTGGATGTCCCTTCGGATATTTTGGAGTTTCCATATAAGCTACATCTCCAATAGCAAAAATATTATCATAACCTTTCACTCGATTAAATCTATCCACTTGATAACGGTTTCTCATAATATTTTGGGGATTTAGTCCTTCTATCACATTTCCAGTAACACCTGCCGCCCAAATCACATTGGTTGTTTTGATACTTTTACCACTTTGCATTTGTAGTAGTTTTCCATCGTAATGAACCACAACTTCATTATTATAACACTCTACACCAAGTTCTTTTAGGTATTGTGCAGATTTTTCTTGAGACTCTTTACTCATTATATCAAGTGGATGAGTAGCACTTACCATTATGATTTTCAAATCTTTAAAATTCATATTTGGATAATCTCTCGGTAAAATATTATTTTTCATTTCGGCAAATGCACCTGCCATTTCTACTCCTGTTGGGCCACTTCCTACGACTACGATATTCCAATTCCCCTCGTCGGACTGCCCTCTTTCTATAATGAGTTTTTCAAAAGTGAGTAAAATATTATTTCTGATGCAGATTGCCTCTTGGGTGGTTTTCATTCCATAGGCATATTTCTCCATCTCTTGATTTCCAAAAAAATTCGTCTTACATCCCGTAGCAATTACCAACTTATCGTAATGGAAACATCCATTTTCACAAATCACTTTATTTTCTTCTGGTATTATTTTTTTCACTTCCGTAAGTCTAAAACTCACATTCTTAGACCTTTGGAATATTTTCCTAAACGGAAACGAAATATTAGATGGCTCTATCCTACCCGATGCCAATTGATAAAATAATGGCTGAAACATATGATGATTCACCTTGTCTATCAAGATAACTTTTTTATCCTTTCTATTACTTAGAAGTCTCGCTAATTTTAACCCCGCAAAACCTCCTCCTATAATTACAATTTTCTCTCTCATATTTCTAAATTTTTGCACAAATTTAAATATAATTAATAATATACACGAAATAATTTTTATTAATTTTAAATAACAATACTTTGAATATTTTTCTTATCCCACAAACAAGCATTTATTTTTCTTATCTATATTAAAAAAACCTTATATTTGCTGACATAATTAAAAAAAATACAAAACAAAATGGTAGATATTTTTGATAGAATTAAACAAAACCCTGGACCTCTTGGGCAGTTTGCTGACTATGGTGAAGGATATTTTATTTTTCCAAGATTAGAAGGGCCTATCGGTCCAAGAATGAAATTCCAAGGAAGAGAGGTAATATTCTGGTCTGCAAATGATTATCTTGGACTTTGCAACCATCCCGAAGTTCTCGAAACCGACGCAAAAGCAGCAGCAGAGTTCGGAATGTTTTACCCAATGGGAGCAAGAGCAATGTCCGGAGAGACGGATTACCACCTACAATTAGAGAGAGAATTAGCAGATTTCGTAAAAAAAGAATCCGCCTATCTACTAAACTTCGGATACCAAGGTATGGTTTCCATCATTGATGCTCTCGTTAGTCGCAACGATGTAATTGTCTATGATGTAGATTCTCACGCTTGTATTATTGATGGAGTAAGGTTGCACGCAGGGAAAAGATTCACCTACAAGCACAACGATATTGAAAGTTTGGAAAAAAACCTACAAAGAGCAACCAAAGTAGCTGAAGAAAACGGCGGAGGGATACTCGTAATCACAGAAGGTGTTTTCGGAATGAGAGGCCAACAAGGAAAATTAAAAGAAATAGCTCAACTAAAAGAAAAATATAATTTCCGACTTTTAGTAGATGATGCTCACGGGTTCGGAACTTTAGGAGCTACAGGTGCAGGAACAGGCGAAGAGCAAGAATGCCAAGACCAAATTGATGTGTATTTCTCCACTTTTGCTAAATCAATGGCTGGTTTTGGAGCATTCGTAGCAGGAAATAAGGAAATCGTAAGATACCTAAAATTTAATCTTCGTTCGCAAATATTTGCAAAATCCCTCACTATGCCAATGGTAATCGGTGGATTAAAAAGATTAGAACTCCTAAGGAATCATCCTGAAATAAAAGCAAAACTTTGGGAAAATGTAAATAAACTACAAAATGGACTCAAAGAAAGAGGCTTCAACCTCGGTGAGACCAACACTTGTGTTACCCCAGTATTTATGCAAGGTAGCCCTGTAGAGGCAACTCTCCTCGTAAGAGACCTTAGAGAGAATTTCGGTATATTCACCTCGGTAGTAGTGTATCCTGTTATTCCGAAAGGTATGATTTTGCTAAGACTTATTCCTACAGCATCTCACACCGATGCTGAAATCAACGAAACACTATCCGCCTTCGAGGCTATCCACGACAAATTAGTTTCTGGACATTACAAACAACAAGCCGAAAAACTATTAGCCGAACAAGGATTAGAGTTTAAAGAAATATAAACAACAAAAAGCAACCTTATTGGTTGCTTTTTTTATTCTTTGCTAACATCGGTATGGAAATTAATCCCATTATTAAAATAATTACTAACTGTACAGTATGGGACAGAAAAGCATACGATAATCCCACCTCGGCACCCTGCTCAGGGTCTCTACTCATAGATAAAAATAGCATTGATATACCCATTTTTAGAGCATAGTGAAATGCTCCTATCCCGCCAGATGCAGGGACTATCATCCCCAAAGTACCAACTACAATAATGAAAAAACCATCAGCAATAGTAAAATTTTCCGTCTCTGATAGAGCAAAACAAATCAGATACGAAGCTCCATAATAAGCCCCCCAAATCCCCATCGTATAAAGTATGAATTTCCATTTGTGTTTTAATCTAAAAATAGCTAGCATTCCAGACATAACGCCCTCTATTGCTATGATGATTCTATGAATCAACCCTATTTTTTTTAGCTTTTCTTTGAAAATAAAAAAGATAAAAAAAACAAAAATCATCAATAGAATACCTCCTACCAACAGCGTAGGATTGATATTGATATTCGCCTTCTTGCGGAATTGCTCAATGGCATCATACTTAAAGATAAGAGTCAGCCCCAAGAAGATAAACATACAGCACAAATCTACCACACGCTCTAAAATAATCGTCCCAAAAGATTTATCTACAGGAACCTTTTCTACTCCATAAAGAGCAGTAGAGCGGGCTATTTCGCCACTTCTTGGAATAGTAAGATTCATCAAATACCCAAAAGACAGCGTCCAAAGGGCATTTGTATGAGATATTCTATACCCCAATGGCTCAAGAAGTAAATTCCAGCGGATAGCTCGTATCCAATAAGCTAAAACTCCAAAAAACATTGACACCAACACCCATAAATAATTGGCTTTCAATAGAGTTTTTTTGATACTTTGAACATCCAAATCTTGAAATGCTAAATACATAAACCCTACTGCAAACACCATAGAAACCACAATAGTTAAAATATTTTTTATGGGATTGCGAGTTGTTTCTTCTTTCATTTTATTTCAAGAGATTAGTTTGCTCGTCTGGAAAAACAATTTTTGGCTGAAAAGACTTGGCTTCTTCCATCGTCATTTGGGCATATGCTATAATGATTACGATATCGTCCTTCTGCACCTTCCTCGCGGCAGGCCCATTAAGGCATATTTCGCCAGAACCTCTTTTTCCTTTGATTACATAAGTATCAAATCGTTCTCCATTATTCACATTTACTATATAGACTCTCTCTCCAACTACAATACCAGCCGCCTCTATTAAATCTTCATCTATAGTGATACTTCCAATGTAGTTTAGGTTAGATTCTGTAACCCTTACTCTGTGTATTTTTGATTTAAAAACTTCAATTAACATTTTGCAAAAATAAAAAAATTATGGGAAAAAGCTACCAAACCAGCGCACTTGCCCCTAAGATAGCAGCATCGGCTTCCTTCAAATTACTATATAGGAGTTTTACTTTTCCTTTGAAAACTTGTAAAAGATTATCTTCCATCGCCTTTTGAGTAGGTTTCATTATTAAGTCTCCTGCCTTCATAAGTCCCCCAAATAGGATAATAGCCTCAGGGTCACAGATATGGACTATAGTCGCTAATGCCTCTCCCAATATGGTTCCTGTAAATTCAAAAATCTCATTAGAAAGGGCATCACCCTGCTCCGCACAGATGAAAACAGTCTCGGAATTTAGTTCATTAATGGTATAATCCATCAAAAGACTCTTTTTATCTGAGTTTTCTTGTAAAAATTCTATTGCAGTATCACGAAGCCCCGTTGCCGAAGCATAAGATTCAACTGAACCTCTAAGACCAGTTCCCTTGTGCAAGCGTCCTCCGTGTCTTACAACAATATGCCCAAATTCACCTGCAAATCCATTAGAGCCATTTGCTATTTCACCATTGATGATAATACCACTTCCTACGCCAGTACCAAGCGTTACAACGATGAAGTTTTCCATACCTTTTGCTACCCCATATTTTTGTTCTCCTACTGCAGCAGCATTGGCATCATTAGTCATTTTTACAGGAAGTCCGAATCTTTTTTCTAGAAGTTCTGCCATAGGAATCACACCTTTCCATTTTAGATTAGCAGCATATTCTATCAATCCCTTGTGATAGTTAGCATTAGGGGCACCCATACCAAGTCCTACGAAGTTTTCCACTCCTCCATGAGCATCAATCATTGGGATAAGTTTTTCTGCAAGGTCTTCTATAAACTCTGCCACACTATCCCTTTTATCAGTTCTTATTCTATCTTGGACAATAATTTCCCCCTTTTTATTCACCACTCCAAACTTAGTATTGGTTCCACCAACATCCACACCGATTGCTAATTTATCTTTCATTTAAAGTATTTTTTACTTTACAAAAGTAATATTTTTATTCTTATCGAAAAATTTATTTAAAATCTAATAAGTATTAAATAAAAAAAATACCAAGACAAAGCTTGGTATTTTTTATTTTAACTTGGTCTCTCGCAACCTTTTCTAGTATAATAATACCAGTTAATAGCCGTAGCCAAGATACAAGATAACAAAATGTATATGAAAAATGGCTCGGAATTACCAAATAATTTTCTAGACAAAGTTATCAAAATACTGAATGTAAATGGCCCGAAAGCTGCCATAGCCGAAGTCCATCCAATCACTCCTGCTGCTCTTCTTGGTGATTTATAGAAAATCATTGGGAATTGCTTAAATGTGGAAGCATTTCCAATTCCTGTGAAGAAAAATATTAGCATAACGATAGCGATAAAGCCCTTAAATTGGTCGGCAGAGGTAGGCGTTAGATAACCACCAAATATCAACACTGAAAACAAAATAATCAAGGCAATACCTGTAATATGAGTAAGAATTGCTCCACCGAATTTATCAGCAATCTTACCAAAAACTCCCCTAATTAAAGAGCCAATCAATGGCCCATAAAAGGCATAGTCCAATGGGTTAATCGTTTTATCTAATGGCATATATAAATTCTTAATCATCAATGGAAAAGATGCAGCCAAGCCAGCAAATATACCAAAGGTCATTATATAAATAATAGTACAAAACCAAGTATGCTTCTCAGAAAAAATATCCAATTGGTCTCTAAAAGAAGTCTCAACCTTAATGCTCTTCAATGAAAACCAAGCCCAAATTCCTACTATAATAATCGGGATAATGTAAATAAACGCTACATTTTCAAGATAAATTTTCTTACCTGTCTCTTCTACTATTTCTCCACCGCCAAGGAATGAAAACAGAGACATACTGATAATAATCGGTGATAGTAATTGTACTAAACTCACTCCAAAATTACCAATTCCCGCTTGTATCCCCAAAGCTGTTCCTTGCTCACTTTTTGGAAAAAACATAGAAGTAGATGGCATATAAGAAGAAAAATCTCCCCCACCAATTCCTAAAAGAATACCTATAAACATAAAATACTCAAATGAAGTACTCTTATCCATTACAGCAAAGCCAAGCATCAGCATTGGGACAATTTTCAATAATGTAGATATAGAAATCACCTTACGAGTACCATAAATTGGGATAAGGAAAGTATTCACTACACGAAGCAACCCACCTGAAAGTCCTGGCATTGCTGCCAACCAAAATAATTGGTCATCGGTAAATTTAAAGCCAATTTGTGGCAATTTGATTGTTACAACACTATACAAGAACCAAGTTGCAAACGACATCACTAATGCCAAAGTCGTGATTAATAATGTTTTCCACGCTATTGCACTTCCCTTTTCTTTCCAAAAATCTTCATTTGTAGGGTCGTATTTTACTAACCATTCAGAATTATTACTCATTTTATTTAACTTATTTAATTTTAATATTATACTCTTTTTAATTATTTTCGTCTATTTTTTCTTGGAGTTCTGGTGCTGCCTTTCTATTCATTCTATTAATCGTTACATTCATCCAATATAGCGACAACGCTGAAACTACAAAGACGAAAATCCAAGAACTAGTCCATAAGCCTAAAAAATCTAATAGATAACCAAACAAGATAGGTCCCATAAAACCACCAAGACCACCAATAAGACCTACCATACCTCCCACGACACCTACCTCGTTCGGGAAATATTCTGGTATATATTTATACACGGCAGCCTTTCCTATCCCCCACATAATACCGATAAGTATCACAAAAATAGAAAATACCCAAATATGAGCTTCAAACTTAATGAGAGTGATTCCTTGTGCTAATAGTTGTTTCTTTTGTACTTGCTCATTTTGTTTTACTAAGGCCTCTTGCCAAGAGTAAGATTTCGGAAAGATGGTAATTTCATCCGAAATTTTTGGCTTCGATTTTAGGTCTATACTTTCCTTATCAAGAACGATTTTATTGCTATCTACTTGTTTCACATTTCCTTTAAATTTCGCTGTGATACCTTTCCCTGGTGTGGTGATTTGCATTTTTGGAAGCATCAAAAGTCCTGATAAAACTAATGAAGAATACAGTACCCAATACATCACCGTTCTTGCACCAAATCGGTCTGATAAATATCCACCCAAGGCACGAATAACACCACTCGGCATACTAAATGCAGAAGTAAGCATTCCTCCCAAAACTAAAGATATCTTATATACACTCACATAATACGGCAAAAGCCACTGAGAAAAGGCCACAAACAACCCAAACACTAAGAAATAATACAACCCAAAACGCCAAACTCGAGTTTTAGATAATGGTTTCAGCAACTGGGAGAGAGACTTACCTTGTACCTCTACCTTTTTATTTTTCACAAAAAATAAAAATATTAACCCTATAATAACCAATACTATACCATATATTACAGGTAAAAGGCGCCAACCATTCTCTGGGTCATACTCTGATAGTTTATTTAGTAATGTAGGAGCAAAAAAAGTCGTAAGTGCCGCTCCTGCATTCCCAACACCAAAAATCCCTAAAGCTGTACCTTGCCAATTCTTAGGGTACCAAACTGAAGTGAATGCCACACCAACGGCAAACCCTGTACCAATAATACCAAATAGGGCACTTAGCAGAAAATACATCCAATACGAATTCACAAAGTACAATAAAAATAATGGTATACTACAAAGTAATAATAATGATGAAAACATCACCTTACCACCAAACTTATCCGTAAGAATCCCCATTGGCAATCTCATAACAGACCCGGTAAGAATAGGTATTCCCAACAACCAGCCTGACTCCACTACTGACCAATCAAATATATTGTTATCCACTAGGTAGGTAACTAATACGCCATTGAGAGTCCAGCACGCAAAACAAATGGTAAATGCCAAAACATTTAAAAATAACACTCTGTGTGCCGATGATAAATTATGCTCCATATTATTTCTAATTAATTTTTTGGCAAAAATATCATATTTTACTTTACAAAAGAATATGATATTTATCAGCACTGATAAATATCATACTCCAACCCTAGAAATAGACACAGAAAATCGAACTACTAAACCTCAGATATGTCGGATTTTATATCCTTGTATTTACTACTTTTCATAAAAAATTATTACCTTTGCAAGACTTTAAGTTTTTATGGCTAAAAAGAAGAATATTTTTTTTGACGCGTTTGGGACGCCCTACATTCTGAAACGGATTATCGTTTTCATATTTGGGCTTATTTCATATAGGAGATTTAATGGATTCAATAGACTGAAAATCTCTGGGTGCGAATACTTGGTAGATTTACCACGAGAGAATGTACTTTTCGTATCTAATCACCAGACCTATTTTGCAGATGTAGCTGCAATGTTTCATGTATTTGGTGCAGTGAATAATGGCTATCTCAATACCATCAAAAATCCGATATACCTCATCAATCCGCCGATAAATTTCTATTATGTCGCCGCAAAAGAGACAATGAACAAGGGTATTCTATCTAGGATATTTAAGATAGCAGGAGCTGTTACCGTAAAAAGAACTTGGCGTGCCGAGGGAAAAGCTGTAAATAGAATGGTAGATATGAGCGAAGTAGAGAATATTATGAAAGCTCTTGATAATGGCTGGGTGATAACTTTCCCTCAAGGAACGACCTCCGCATTTGCACAAGGACGAAAGGGAACTGCTAAACTCATCAAAGCACAAAAACCTATCGTAGTACCTATCAAAATCAATGGATTCCGTAGAGCATTCGACAAAAAAGGATTGAAAATAAAGAAAACCAATACCGAGCCTACAATGGAATTCAAAAAACCGCTTGAAATAGACTACGACAACGAATCTGCACAGGATATTTTAGAAAAAATAATGATTGCCATTGAGCAAACACAAGATTTCAATGTCCTCCACGAATATGACGAGGAACTGAAAAAACAAAAAGAATTAGAACAAAACACAAACGAAAAATTAGACTAAACATTAATTAAAAGATAATTAAAAAGTGAATATTACAGAAATATCCAATGGTAAAACCCGAGTGCTAATGTTCGGACTCAATCCAGAGGTTTCAAAACTAACTTTCCATATCCTAAACTATCACGGAAAGATTTATGATTATTACAGCAATAATTTACAAAATATCGATGGAAACGATTTTTTCATCTTAGAAACTCACAACGAAAGCGATATACAAAACTTTCCTCCAACGATAGCTTTTTTTGGTATTGAGCATCAACTGGAAAATTATCACTCTATCTTAGAACAAATAACTGCAGGAGGTATCGTAATCTACCCAGAATTCGTGAGAAACATAGACAATGCGGTACTACAAACTCTAAACTACTTCCGAAAAATGGACTACGGAAAACCCGAAAGAGAAACTGAAAACGGAAAAGTAACCCTCAAAACAGATTTCGGAAATGTTCCAATATCCATTACAGACGAAGATACTATATTCTGTATTAATGGAGTGAAGCACTTTGCTCAACAATTCGGCATTATGGAAGAAGAGTTCTACGAAGCTCTATCAGCCTATTAAATCACACAATGAAAAGATGGTATTTATACCCCTTTGCTCTATTATGGCATCTAATAACTGCCGTTAGAAATTGGGGTTACGATTGGGGAATTATCCGTTCTAAAAAATTTTCTACACCTATTATCAATGTTGGTAACCTCTCAGTAGGAGGCTCTGGAAAGTCGCCTATGGTAATGTATATTGCTGATTTAGTATCCAAAAAACACCGAACAGGAGTACTATCACGAGGCTATGGAAGACTCACTAAGGGATACAGAATAACCAATTATCATAGTGACTTCACAATGGTTGGAGATGAGGCTATGCAATTATTTGAGCGATTCCGAAACCGATTTGTAATTGGAGTCTGTGAAAATAGAGTTTTAGGAGCTATAAAAATCATTAAAAGTATGGATTTGGACTCTCTTATCCTTGATGACGCTTATCAACATCGTGCTATAAAGGCTGGATTTAATATTTTAATGACTGATTACAACGACCCTTATTTCAGAGACTTCGTACTACCTGCAGGGAATTTACGAGAAAGTAGAAATGGTAAAAAACGAGCAGACCTCATCATGGTATCCAAATGCCCTGTCAATATTACGGAGGAAGACAAACAATCTTACATTGCAAAAATAAAACCAAACAATCGCCAAAAAGTATTCTTCTCATCAATACAATACGATGAGTATGTATCTTCTGTGAAGAAAAAAATACTCGCTACCGATTTGTCCAAATATCATATTTTATTAGTCTCTGGAATTGCTAATCCTAAACCTCTCGTAGAGCATCTCTCAAAATTCAATGCTCAGTTTGAACATTTAGAATTCTCAGACCATCATAATTTTTCTACTAAAGAAATTGAAAATATTGAGGCTAAGTATCAAAATTTGGGCGAAGATGCAATCATCATCACAACGGAAAAAGATTTTGTAAGGCTCAAACAATACAACTCTCTAAAAGAAAAACTTTTCTATTGGGGTATTAACATTAATATTGATAAAAAAGAGGAATTTAACCAAATAATTTTAAATTATGTTAGCAAAAATTAAAGAAACAGCTGAATTTATAAAAAATGTAATCAATGACACACCCGACTTTGCAATTATATTAGGTTCGGGACTTGGGAAATTAAAAAATGAAATTTCACCAAAATTCGTAATTGACTATGCCGATATTCCTAACTTCCCAAAAACAACGGTCGTTGGACATAGCGGTTCGCTAATCTATGGTATTTTAGAAGGTAAAAAAGTTCTTCTAATGAACGGTCGTTTCCACTACTACGAAGGACACGATATGCAGACTGTGGTATTCCCAATCCGTGTTTTTCATCTTCTGGGTATCAAAAATCTCATCGTATCCAATGCATCTGGTGGGGTCAATAAAGATTTCCAAGTAGCCGATGTAATGCTCATTAAAGACCATATCAATATGATGCCAGAACACCCACTAAGAGGAAAAAACCTCGACGAGTTTGGGCCAAGATTTGTAGATATGAGCGAGCCTTATAACTTAAAAATGTTAGAAATCGCCGAAAAGATAGCCTCTGAAAACAATATTGACATAAAAAAAGGAGTCTATGTATCACTACAAGGGCCAACTTTTGAGACGCCATCCGAATACGGATTGGTAAGAGCTATCGGTGGAGATGCTGTAGGGATGAGTACTGTACCTGAGGTAATCGTAGCAAAACATCAAGGTATGAACTGCTTCGGAATATCCATCATCACGGACTTGGGAGGGCCAGAGATAGCCTTTAATGTATCTCACGAAGAGGTGCTACAAGCCGCAAACAAAGCAATGCCAAAAGTAATAACAATCGTAAAAGGCTTAGTAAAAGAATATTAATAACTGAAATTTATTTATTTGAATTAAAATAGCATTAAGGAATTTGATTATATGATTCATCAAAATAATTTAGTGAAAACATCTGCCGTAATAACAGGTGTAGGAGGATATTTGCCCTCGGGAAGGAGAACTAATCAAGATTTAGAGAAAATAACCGATACTTCTGACGAATGGATTATAAAGCGTACAGGGATTAAAGAAAGACGAATTTTGGAGGAAAACCTCGCCACTTCGGATATGGCAGTAAAGGCAATCCAAAACTTAGTGGAAAAATACAATAAAGACCTACACCAGCTCGATGCTATCCTCGTAGCAACCTCCACTCCCGATATGCCGATGCCTTCGACAGCCAATATCATTTGCGAAAAATTAGGGCTACAAATCCCTATGGCTTTCGATATGAATGCTGCCTGCTCGGGATTCCTTTTTGCACTGAATACCGCTTCATCACTCATCGAGAGCGGTAGATTTAAAAATATCTTGGTGGTAGGGGCCGATAATATCTCTACTTATGTAAATATTAAAGACCGAGCTACCAACATCCTTTTCGGTGATGGTGCAGGCGTTGTATGGATAGAAAGTTCCAACGAAGTAGGTGTAATAGATGCCGTACTACAAACCAACGGAATAGGCAAGGAACACCTAAAAATAGAGTGTGGTGGTTCGCTATATCCCTACCATTCGGATAATTTTGACAAAAACAAATCATTCATCCAGCAGGATGGAAAAATCGTCTTCAAACAAGCAATAGAATCTATGTCGGAGGCGTGTAATTCCGTCCTTAAAAAAAACAACCTTACAATAGAAAGCATAGATTGGCTAATACCTCATCAAGCAAACAAAAGAATCATCGATGCTGTGGGAAAAGAAATCGGTATTTCCCCAGAAAAAGTAGTAATAAACATTGAAAACTACGGAAATACCATCGCTGCCACTATCCCACTCTGCCTTTGGGAAAATGCTCCCAAAATGAAAAAAGGAGATTTAGTAATGCTCACTGCATTTGGGGCAGGATTTTCGTGGGGAGCAAGTCTATTAAAATGGCAATTATAATATAAAATCATCAACTACTTCGCTATGCTGTGGAGTAGTTTTTTTTTATATCAATAGACTCTTTAATTTTATTTTATTTAGACAAGAAAACCACATTTTTTTTGCCAAAATGATACTAAAAATTTCAAAAAAAAGACTATATTTGCGACACAATAAATCTATATAAATGAGTAAATCTATTCAAGAGTTAAAAACACTCGCTACACAAATCAGAAGAGACATTTTGAGAATGGTAAATGCCGTAAATTCGGGACACCCAGGGGGAAGCTTGGGCTGTGTGGAATACTTCGTGGCTCTTTATGGTAAAATTTTAGACTACAAACTACCTTTCCAAATGGAGGGGAAAAACGAGGACCTTTTCTTCCTCTCTAATGGGCACATTTCTCCAGTTTTGTACGCTACTTTGGCCAGAAACAATTTCTTCCCAGTGGAGGAACTATCCACATTCCGAAAACTAAACACCAGACTACAAGGGCACCCAACCACTCACGACCACTTACCAGGGATTCGTATGGCTTCCGGCTCTTTGGGGCAAGGACTTTCTGTGGCTATTGGAGCAGCATTAGGAAAAAAATTAGATGGCGACAAAAACTTAGTTTTCACCCTACACGGAGATGGAGAATTACAAGAAGGACAAATCTGGGAAGCTCTAATGTATGCATCTCATAATAAGGTAGATAATCTCATCGCTACTATTGATTTCAATAACAGACAAATAGACGGAGATGTATCTAATGTATTGAGTTTGGATAATCTTCAAGACAAACTAAAAGCCTTCGGATGGGAAGTCTTAGAGGAAAATAACGGAAATGATTTGGAGGCCGTTATCAACATCTTAGAAAAAGCAAAATCCCTCACCGGAAAAGGCAAACCTGTGGCTATCATCCTACACACAGAGATGGGGGCAGGGGTAGATTTTATGATGGGTACTAACGCTTGGCACGGAAAAGCTCCGAATAACGAACAATTAGAAAAAGCGTTGGCTCAACTAACATTAGACAACTTGAACGATTATTAAAAACTTAAAATTATTACAATGAAATATACTTATACTGAAAAAAAAGATACAAGAAGCGGTTTCGGAGATGGTTTGGCAGAATTAGCAGACAAAAATCCTAATGTGGTAGCCCTCTGTGCAGACCTCATCGGCTCCCTAAAAATGGAAAAATTCATAGAAAAAGCTCCCGAAAGATTCTACCAAATCGGTATCGCCGAGGCGAATATGATTGGTATTGCCGCTGGGCTGTCCATCAATGGGAAAATACCTTTTACGGGAACTTTTGCCAATTTCTCCACAGCGAGAGTATATGACCAAATACGACAATCTGTAGCCTACTCCGAAAAAAATGTGAAAATATGTGCCTCCCACGCAGGGCTCACATTAGGAGAAGATGGAGCCACACACCAAACTTTGGAAGATATCGGTATGATGAAAATGCTACCTAATATGGTGGTGATTAACCCTTGCGACTACAACCAAACTAAGGCCGCAACACTCGCAATTGCCGAATACGAAGGACCCGTATATCTCCGTTTTGGGCGTCCTGCTGTGCCTGTTTTTATCCCAGAAGATATGCCTTTTGAAATCGGAAAAGGTATCCTACTACAAGAAGGTACCGATGTAACCATCGTAGCAACAGGACACCTCGTATGGGAGTCTCTGGTAGCCGCAGACGAACTCGCAAAACAAGGCATCTCCTGCGAGGTGATTAACATACACACCATAAAACCGCTGGACGAGGAAATTATACTAAAATCCGTAGAAAAAACAGGAAAAATAGTAACCGCCGAAGAGCATAACTACCTCGGAGGATTGGGGGAATCCGTAGCAGGGCTACTCGCCAGAAAACGACCTACACCGCAAGAGTTCGTTGCTGTGAATGATACATTTGGTGAGTCTGGGACACCTACCGAACTGATGAAAAAATACAACATAGATGCACAAGCCGTAATAAACTCCGTAAAAAAAGTATTAAATAGATAGTATATGAAAAAAATCATTATTACCCTATGCCTAATGATAGGCTCTATAACATTTGCACAAAACACCAATATTGCGACCCTAAAAGCAAAGGCAAACAATGGGGATGCTAAGGCTCAATTAAACTTAGGTAATGCTTATTCCAATGGCAAGGGAGTGGAACAATCCTACTCGCAAGCTGTATATTGGTGGAAAAAAGCGGCGGAACAAGGGAATGTTGTCGCTCAATACAACTTAGGTATTGCTTATTACGATGGCGAGGGAGTAGAACAATCTAAATCGCAAGCTGTATATTGGTACAGAAAAGCAGCGGAACAAGGACATGCTGACGCTCAAAACAACTTAGGTATTGCTTATTCCAATGGCGAAGGAGTGGAACAATCCTACTCAAAAGCCGTATATTGGTTGAAAAAAGCGGCAGAACAAGGGGAGGATTCCGCTCAATACAACTTAGGTAATGCTTATTACAAGGGCGAAGGAGTGGAACAATCCTACTCAAAAGCCGTATATTGGTACAGAAAAGCAGCGGAACAAGGAAATGCATACATTCAATACGAGTTAGGTAATGCTTATTACAATGGCGATGGAGTGGAACAATCTAAATCGAAAGCCGTATATTGGTATAGAAAAGCAGCGGAACAAGGGGAGGCAATAGCTCAATACAACTTAGGTAAGGCTTATTACAATGGCGAGGGCGTGGAACAATCTAAATCGAAAGCCCTCTACTGGCTACGCAAGGCATGTAATAATCAAAATGATGAAGCCTGCAACCTACTAAATAAGATAAAATAAGTATTTTATTAATATATGACTTTTGTGGTATGGGTAATATCCCCACAAAAGTCATTTTTTTTCTACAATCTTAAAAAAATCATTACTTTTGCATACTAAAAAATAATCGTATGGCATTATCAGAACAGGAAATTATCCGTAGAGAAAAATTAGAAAAACTATCCCAAATGGGTATCAATGCCTTCCCAGCAGAGGAATACTCCATCACAGATACCACAGAAAGCATCAAACAAAATTTTCAAGAAGGCAAAAAAGTAAAACTCGCCGGTAGATTGGTCAGCAGAAGAATACAAGGTAAAGCCTCCTTCGCAGAGCTACAAGACAGCAAAGGAAGAATACAAATCTACCTCAACAGAGACGAAATATGCCCAACAGACAATAAAAACCTCTACAACGAGGTATATAAGCACCTTTTGGATATCGGTGATATTATCGGTATTGAGGGGGAACTTTTCACAACACAAGTAGGCGAAAAAACCATTATGGTGAAAAACTTCACACTACTCACCAAGACACTCCGCCCGCTACCTTTCTCAAAAATTGACGAAAATGGCGTAGTCTATGATGCCTTCAACGACCCTGAACTGCGATACAGACAGCGATATGTGGATTTGGTTGTTAATCCGCAAGTAAAAGATACCTTCATCAAGAGAACAAAACTCTTCAATGCTATGCGTCAGTTTTTCAATGAGGCTGGCTATTTTGAGGTAGAGACACCCGTTTTGCAATCTATCCCTGGTGGGGCATCTGCAAGGCCTTTCATCACACACCACAATGCTTTGGACATTCCTCTTTATCTGAGAATTGCCAATGAACTTTACCTTAAAAGACTCATCGTGGGCGGTTTTGATGGCGTCTATGAATTCTCTAAAAACTTCCGTAACGAGGGAATGGACAGAACCCACAACCCCGAATTCACCGCTATGGAAATCTATGTAGCCTATAAAGACTACAATTGGATGATGGACTTCACCGAGAAACTATTGGAGCATTGTGCCTTAGCCGTGAATGGAACCACAAAAGCAACTTTCGGCGAACACGAAATAGATTTCAAAGCTCCTTACGAGAGAATATCTATGACAGATGCCATCAAAAAATTTACAGGATTTGATATTACAGGAAAATCCGAAGACGAACTGAGAGCCTTTGCTCAATCCATCGGTATTGAAGTAAATGATACAATGGGGAAAGGAAAACTCATTGACGAAATTTTTGGAGAAAAATGCGAAGGAAACTTTATACAGCCGACTTTCATTACGGATTACCCAGTGGAAATGTCGCCTCTCACAAAAAAACACCGAAGCCACGAAGGTCTCACAGAACGATTCGAACTAATGGTATGCGGTAAAGAAATTGCCAATGCCTACTCCGAACTTAACGACCCTATTGACCAAAGAGAGCGATTCGAAGAACAACTGAGACTCTCCGAAAAAGGCGACGACGAAGCGATGTTCATTGACCAAGATTTCCTCCGTGCCTTAGAATATGGTATGCCTCCTACGGCAGGGCTCGGTATCGGTATGGATAGATTAATTATGTTCCTTACCAACAATGCCTCCATACAAGAAGTACTATTCTTCCCACAAATGAAACCTGAGAAAAAAGCACCCGCAATAGAACTTGGCGACGATGAGAAAATCATCTTAGACCTACTAAAATCAGGCGAGGCTTTCCCACTTTCGGAAGTAAAAACAAAATCGGCACTCTCTGGAAAAAAATGGGATAAAGCAACCAAAAACCTTACGAAAAACAACCTCGTAAAAGTAGAAAAAACAAACGATGATTTGTTTATTCAATTAGTATAAACGAAAAAAAAGAGCTACCAAATAGGTAGCTCTTTTTTTTGCTCCTTTGTATTGATACAAAAATTGCCTCTCTACTTTAAAAATTCACCTTATCACTTTTTTTATCAAGATAAAAGAGCAAAAAAGAAGGCATAGAGAAACTTTCGTTAATTCTATGCCTTCTGAATATATTAAAAAGAAATTATTCCTCTCTGCGTTTTTTAATTAGGATTATAAGTCCTACAAACAGAACTATAATACTCACACCTATCCAAAGTCCATTCATAGAAACTTTTTCTTGTTTTTGCTCGGTATTGGTTTCCTCTTTTTTGAGGACTTTTCCATTTTTGACGACAGTAGAGCCAGACTTCATTTTTTGTATCTCGCCTTTATAGTCTTTGGCCTCGTTAGATGATAGTTTTCCTGCGATATAGTCTTGCAATTTTTCATTTTTTGCAGAGAAGTCTGAGGACTCGGCACCTAATTTTTTCACCAAATCGGTATGCATATGTGCGAGTTTTGATATTTTTTGAGCATCAGCTTTCCAAAGACCTTTTCGCGTAGCCTCTAACATAACCCCTGTAACGGTTTGTAGGCTGGCACCATTTTCTTTTTGGATGAAATTTTTTATTCCCAAATGGTATTTATCCTCTACATAGGTTTGGTAGAGTTCGTCCCACATAGCATCATCTATCACTTCGGGGCGAGTAGCTTCCCAGCCGAACATATTGGTAGCTATTTCTGCTATTTGCCCAGCACTTGATGCTTTTCCCTTCATTACTTCTTTGATGTATTTAGGATTGAAAATGGTTGCTTGTGCCTCCACACCGATGGATTCTTTGAGCTCCTGCATTCTCATATTTTTATGATTTCGGTAGTCGGCGATATAGGCATCTGGATTTTTCCCTGTAACATCTTTGATGGCGGCATTCATACCTCCCATAAACTCAAAAACATGGTCTAAGCTGAGGGCACCCCAAGTATTATTTTGTCGTGGCTGAATCAATACATCAGTATTGCTAAGAGCAGCACGGAACATACCTTCTTCATATTTGCTCCATTCTTTTTCAGAGCCATACAATGCCCCCATATTATGGATATAGTTTTGGGCAATATCTTTGGATGATTGCCATTTATCTCCCGAGAGCATTTGTTCTTTGGAGCCTGTATCATAGCGTCCTTGTTGGCCACCGAATACACGATAGTTGGACATTTCTCTTGCTCGTTTTGGGGATACACCTGCTTTTACGAGTTGTTTTTCTATTTCTAAGGTTCCTTTTGCCACTTGGTTTTCAAACTTATTATCTTCGGCATTGCTGGCCATTTCCACAGCTTTGGTAAGGAGGAAAAGACGCGAAGCAGCCAAATCGCGGAACTGGCCCGAAGTCTGTACTACAACATCTATTCTCGGTCTGCCCAACTCTTTGGATGGAATAAGGCGAACATCTACCACCCTACCGAATGAATCTCGTACGGGTTCCACACCGAGCATATAGAGAGCTTGGGCTATAGATACACCTTCTGTTTCTATAAATTCCGATGACCAGAATGTATAGGCTACTTTTTTAGGGTATTGTCCTTTATGGAGTTTTCTGTAATTGTCAATAGTTTGTTTTGCAAGAGTTACACCTCTATCCCACGATATTTCACTTGGAGTCATTTCGGCATTTACGGCATATAGGTTTCTACCACTAGGCACAGCTTGCGGGTTAGCTACCAAATCACCTCCCGAAGATGGAGGAGTATATCCTCCTCTGAGAGCATTTAGGAGGGCTTTCATCTCCATTTCGGGGCTATTGATGAGATTATTTTTGTTTTCCAAAACTGCGTTTAGGGTTCGTTCTACATCAAGGATAGCCATTGCCTTTTCTTTTACTTCTTTTGGGATTTCATTTTTTGGCAAAGTGGGTTTTCCTTTTTTCACGGCTCGTTTTCCACCGAAATTAGGTCTTTCGCCTAATTTTTCGCCTCGTTTTACTTTTTCCATTAGTCGTTTAGCGATGAATTCTGGCATTCCTTCGGGGATTTTCCCTGCTTTGAGTTGTTTTTCAATATCAGAGAGGTCAGTATTTTTCATTTTTTTCTCCATCGCTTTTTTCACGAAGAAAGGTATTTCTTTCTTAGGAGCCATTATTTCTTTGGCTTTTTCTATCTCTTTTAGGGAGACGCCTGCTACCTGTGCCACGAGTTCAGGAGTTACGGTCTTTGTCCCTGCTAATATTTGATTAACTAAATTTTTAGCAGGATTAAGATACTTTTCGGTGAAAAATACTTTTCTTTTTAAATCTTTATCACTAACTTTTCCTTGTAATTTATCTAAGCTGGATACGGAATAGGCTATTGGATCCACACTCATTGCCAATACAGAGGAATGTATTTTATCCGCAGAATAAGGCATACCCATTGTATAGAATTCGCCATTAATTTTTTCGGTAGAAATTTCCTCTGCGAAATTTTCCAACTTATCTATTTCATTCTCCGTGAATGGTTTGCTCAATACAGAATCCAACCTTAGAGGTCTATGGAAGCCCATTTTCACAGCTTCGGCTTTTATTTTTAATGATAATTCTTTTTTATGAGCCTCATCTATTGTTTTATGATAATAGATAATTTTGTCCATCAATCCCTTGAAGGCTGTTCGAGTATCACTTTCGGTAAAAGGTGGATTAAGGTAGGATACCAAAGAGGCATAAGTTCGTCTCTTTGCCATAATACTTTCCCCTACATTAGCAATGGTATAATAATAAAAATGTGGTACAGCACCAATGCATATATCTCCCCAATCATTACCATCTAAGGCAACCTGTTTGGTGGGGGTGAATTCCAACGAACCGTGAGTACCGAAATGTATCATAGCATCAGCCTTAAAGCCATTTTGAGTCCATAGATATGAACCTATATAGGCGTGTGGCGGTATTTCCTTAGCTCCGTGGGTTACCTTAAATTGGTCATCGGAACTCACTGAGGCAGGAGGCTGAGGCAGAATTACAACATTCCCAAACTTCACTCTAGAAATAACCAAATAATGTTTGTTCCCCTTATCCACCCCCATATAGGAGTATGGAGCAGAACCATTTTTTTGCATTATTTGTTGGTAAAGTGGTTGTTCTACGGCATTTTTCAGCCATTTTTCATAGAGGGAAGTCTCTACGAGTTCGGGATTCCCATTTTTTACAAAATTCTGGAAAGCTCCATCAGCCGAAGAGAGGAATATATTTCCTTTTTGATTGAGAATTTGCTCAAATTCGTGTTCGGTACTTGGGAAATTTTCCACCTTGTAGCCTTCTGCTTTTAGGCGTTTTAAGAAATTATAGAGCGAAGCATTCGTCTCCAATCCTTGTGCTACAAGTGGATTTTGTCCATAGCCTTTATAATAATAAATAGCTATTTTCTTATCCTCATTTTTTATTTTCTTTAAATGGATATAGTTGTTAATGATTTTCGTAAAGGTTTTCAATCTATCTGGCATCGCCTTGAAGAGATAAAATCCATCTTTGGTTTTCTCTTGAGCTATTAAAGCATAAGGATATAAGGCTCCATCTAACTCAGGCATTACGATAGTCTGCCCCATAAATCCACCGAACATCCCCATTGGATTTTCCTTCCATTTGTCTTTCAAATCCAAGATAGAAAGTGGTGCAAAGAGCGGAATATTTTGTTTTTTTAACCACTCTACGGTATCGTCGGGCTCCATCATTTGTACCCTTCCGTGTGGGAAATAGACTACGGCATCAGGATTTATTTGCTCCAAGAAATCTATTCTTTTATTGAATGTAGCAAAAGGATAGACATTAAGTCCCGATTTTTGAAGAGAGACAATGATGCTGTCCAAGTGCTGTCTATTACCCGAAAATGGGTCGTGAATACCTGCTATTAGGGCTACTTTAGGCTTGCCTTCTTGGTATATTTTTTGTTTTTTGAGATAATTTTCAAAATCTTTTATGTTAGCAAAATAATTATCTTCACCAATGTAGAAAAAGGCATCAGCGAGGGTTTTTGAGGGCTTTTCGGGCTCGGTAACGAAAAGCTTTTTACCGTCTATTTTGGTGCGGACATACCTTGCGAAGTTTTGGTAATTTTTCTTACTCACAGAGTTTAGATAGCCCTCCACCTCGTCCAACTGCTTGTCGGTAAGGCTAGTAATATCATTTTCTGGGGCAGTAACCGAAATGAAATGAGTTGGTACTTTTTCGGCTATTTTCAGAAATTTTTGTCTTTGGGAATCATCAATACGAAGCCCCATCCCCCAAGTAAGTACAAAGTCGTAATCCTCCAATTCGTCAATATCCTCCAAAGGAACATCTTTAAACTTGATAAAATAATCCGTGTTTGAAAGTGCTATATTAGCTACTTGGTAAGTTGGGAAATTCACAAGGGCAATTCGTGTCGGAGAAATCCATTTGCTCCACGAGAACCATACCGCAATTAAGGATAGTATCACCCCTAATATTTTGAATATCTTCTTTTTCATTGTTATTTTTTTTATCTGATAATTAAATTATAAATTCCATTTAAAACCTGTAAAATAAGTCCGTCCAATAGTTGTTGGAGAATAGAAACTATTTGTCTTTGCAACATAATCAAAAATATTATTAATACCTCCCTCCAAGGTGATATTATAAGGGAACCTCACGAAAAATTGCAATCTAAAAATACTAAATGGCGAATAGCGAGTATAGGAATCTCCATCGGCACTACTTTTATATATATTGGTGGCACTCTGATATTTGCCACTAAAAATCACACTTGGGATATACAACCTCCCCGACTGATATTCAGCATTGAATGTGAGAGTATGCGGGCGATTTTCAGAGCGTCGTTTGGCCACATCGTAGAAGGAATAAGAGCCTTTCAGACGCAAGTGCTGATTAAATTTATACATTGCCGAGAGTTCTGTACCTACTATTTTTTGTCTCTCCGAAAGATTGACATAATTTATTGTATCCCCTTTCTTTGTCCATTCGGAGCCGATTTGATTTCTGATATCAGAATACTGAATCATCGCAGTAATATTGTACTTTTTATGATTAATCTCTGCGGAGAAATTATAATTATCACTAGATTCTGGTCTTAGTTTCTTGTTTCCCATAATCTGAAATCCTCCACCATAGGGGTGAAACCAATTGGTATAGAGTTCCTTCAAAGTTGGAGAGCGGAACCCCCCAGAATAACCTCCGCGGAAAATAAAATCCCTAACTTTATACATTGCTGATAGTCTAAAAGTGAAATAAGTTTTGAAATAAGAATGATAATCCAACCTACCACCCGTTACGAGAGTTAGTTTCGGAGATAACACCCAATCTTGCTGAGTAAAGACAGCATATGTTTGTACATTTTTCTTTACTTTGTTTCCACTTTTATTGAACATAAAACTCAGTAGTTCATCAGATAGAGCCTCCACTCCTGTCACAAGAGAGTGTTTTCTGTGGATATACTGGTTGTATTGGGCACTTACTCTTGCTATTTTATTTTCGTATTCTTTTTCTTGTTCTTTTACGAGTTTATAGTATTTGAATTTGTCATACCTATCGAAAGCACCTGTGATGCTCAAATCTTTATCTTGGGAAATTTTAATATCTGCACGAGCCGTCGCCATATAATTATAGTATCTATCCAAAAGTTTTTTACTTAGGTTGGTACCATTATTTCTTTCGTTAAAGTAATAGGTTGGTGTCAGTGTAAGTTTAAACTTTGGACTGATATTGAGACCTATCTTTGGGGATAATCCATAATTTGTAAATCCTGCCACGGCTATTTCGGACATTTCTTCCTCTTCAATTTTACCATTTTCATAAATCGTTCGTAGTGGTTCTGTATCTTTCAATGCATAAGGTCTTCGGTATTTATAGAAAGTCGATACCTTAATATCTCCCCATTTTTGTTTTGTTCCTATATTGAAGTTCACTTTATAATCTACATTGGTATCATAGAAATATCCAGCTCCCGTTTCCAATGATTTTTTTGCATTTTTGGTAATAATATTAATCACTCCACCGATAGCGTTAGACCCATACAGAGAGGAGGAAGCACCTTTTATAATCTCTACTCGTTCTATATCGTCCATATTAATCCTGTCGTAATCAATATTATTAAAAGTCTCCCCTGCCATTCTCTCACCATCAATAAGGAATAGAACATATTTTCCTCCGAAGCCCATCATATTAATATTTGGACTCCCGCCATCATAAGTAAAATTAATCCCTGAAAATTCATTTTCTAAGAAATCTTGAAAATTACTTACCTGAGCCTTACGAATCTGCTCGGCAGTTATTACCTGCACAGGGATAGGTACATCTTTTAATTTTTTCTGAAAGCGAGTTGCCGTTACTACTACTTCTTGCAGAGTTGTTTCCGTTTTTGAATTGCTATGCTCCTGTGCCGAATAACACCCCATCATTAGGATATACATCGGCAAGATAATTTTGAAATTCACCATATTAATTAAAACCTTTTGCTTATATAAAAATTGAATTGCAATAAGACACCCTTACGACAATTCAATTTTTAAGAATGGTTTAATTTTTAATTACATTTTATTAAAATTTGTTATTGCCATCAGCAAATTGATAAGTAAATTTCGGATAGCCGAAAGCAGTACCTTTCTCACCACCATATACGTCGGATACTTGCAATTTTACAATTTTGCCTTGGGCTGTTTTCACTATATATACCCACTGATTCGGAGCATATACGCTTGGATATTTCCCTCTGTTAGCAGGGTCTAAACTTACATACCCAGTTTTACTTTTGAATCCTCCTGAAATAAGATTATTAAAACTATCTTCTTTTGTTTGTAGATTAGGATAATCTCCATATTTGAAACTACCCGTCTCATCCTTTGTATATTTTGCATCAGCAGGAACTTCCTTCACCGCAGAAAAATCTTTTTGTTCCGTTCTATACACCTCGCCTTTGGCATCTACGGTAGTAGAAGCCCCGCCATTAACTTTCACCATATAAGCTAAAAAGGCAACATCCCAACTCTTGTCCGTAGCAGGATTGGTTACACTCACTTCTTTCCCCGCCTCAAAGGAAAAATACTTCCAATCTGTTGCTTTTTCCACATTAAGGGTCACCTCTTTTGTCTTATTTTCTGATGGTTTCACAGTCGGAGGGATAACCGCCGAAGAGGTATCTTCCTCTCTATTACACGACACTACACTTAACACACTTGCTGATAGCACTAAGCTAAGAATGATTTTTCTCATTACTATTAAAATTTTAAATTTTTAGCAAATTTAAAATATAAAATTAGAATAAACAAAAATAATAATATTTTTTTTCATACTCGTCCTTTTATTTATCTATTTCCAAACAAGGATAAAAATCTTTTTTTGCTGATTATTTCATTCTTTTATCGTACTTTTGTAGTCCAAAATTTTAAATTTATAGATGAATAAATTAGAGATTCTTAAACAGATTATAAAAGAACGAAAAAGTACATTCCCAAAGGATTACACCGAAAAAGAAATCCCTACAGAACTCATTGAGGATATAGTAAACACCTCTATTTCAGCACCTAATCATAAACGAACTAAGCCGTGGAAATTTATAATTTTTCAAGGGGAAGAGAAACAAAAATTAGGCCTAGAACTGCAATCCATCTACAAAAAAATGATGCCCAAAGAATTATTCTTAGAGAAGAAATACGATGATATTGCCTTCCGAATCAATCGCTCGGAGGCCGTAGTGGCACTCATTTGCGAATATAATATAATCGTCCCAGAATGGGAAGAAACAGCTGCCGTAGCTATGTCCGTACAAAATATGTACCTAATGTGCAGTGCCAGCAATATAGGTTGCTATTGGAGTTCGGCAAGAATCACCGAACATATAAAAGAGGCCTTTACATTGCAAGAAAACCAAAAATGTTTAGGACTTTTCTATATGGGAAATTTAGAAAATTAATTTATAATACACCTAACTATGAAGAACAAGAGTTTCATCGGTATTTTGGCACTACTTGCTTTCACTTCGTGCAAAACATCGTTCAATGTAAGTAATGTAACCCCTTACCGAAATACAGAAATCACTAGCGAACTAAAAGAGAATGAGGCTATTAATAATACCATAAGCCCATATAAACACTCTCTTGAAAAACAAATGAACGAAAAAATCTCCTATACGCCTATAGAACTTAATAAGAAAGGAGAAAACAGCAACTTAGGAAATCTACTTGCAGACTATACCTACCAAGCAGGTGAAAAATGGGCAAAAGAAAATGGAATTTCATCCGTAGATGCTTCGGTAATTAATATTGGTGGAATACGCTCCATTATCGCCAAGGGAGACATTTTACTGAAACATATCTTTGAAGTAATGCCTTTTGAAAACGAAATCGTCATTGTGGAAATGAAGGGTGAAGATTTGAATGGATTATTTAATTACTACCTACATACTAAAAAAAATAATCCCGTATCCAAACTCAATATTGAGGTGGAGAAAAACCAATTAGTAAAAACTTTAATTAATGGAGAAAAACCACAAAACGGAAAAACCTATTATATCGTAACATCTGATTATTTAGCTCTCGGAGGTGATAATATGAAATTTTTTAGTAAAGGAAAATTAATCTACACAGGGTTAAAACTTCGCGATGTATTCATTGATATATTCCGAAAAACTCCACAAGTAGAGGTACCTACTGACACAAGACTAAGCTTTAAATAATCAAAAACTCCATTAAAATGAAAAGAAAAGAATTCTTAAAAACAGCAATCGGTGGTGGTATGGCATTATCATTGGCGCCAAATCTATTTTTTGCTGAACAATATAACCACCTAAACAACAAAGGATTAAAGAAACTAACCATCCTACATACCAACGACCAACACTCACGAATTGAACCATTTGATGCATCTTATACACGAAACCCTAACCAAGGAGGATTTGCCCGTAGAGCCACTTTGATACAACAAATTCGCGAGCAGGATAAAAATGTCCTTCTGTTAGATTGCGGAGATATTTTCCAAGGAACACCTTATTTCAATATGTTTGGCGGGGAGTTGGAATTTAAACTAATGTCTATGATGGGCTACGAAGCAGCTACAATGGGTAATCACGATTTTGATAATGGACTAGAAGGTTTTTTAAAATCACTTCCTAATGCAAAATTCCCATTCATCACCTCTAATTATGATTTCAAAAATACTATCCTTGAAGGTAAAACATTAAATTATAAAATATTAAACAAAAATGGTATCCGCGTGGGTATTTTCGGCGTAGGAATTGAACTTGATGGATTAGTAGGCAAAAAACAATATGCCGAAACGAAATATTTGGACCCTGTGGAAATTGCTCAGCACTATGCTGATTTCCTCAAAAAAGACAAAAAATGTGATTTGGTAATCGGACTATCTCACTTGGGATATAGATTCGAAGACGACCCTAATAAAATATGCGATATTACACTCGCACAAAAAACGGATAATATAGATATCATTCTTGGAGGACATACCCATACCTTCTTACCTGAACCTCAGAAATATACTAACAAATCTGGGAAATCCGTATTGGTAAATCAAGTAGGATGGGCAGGGCTTCTTTTAGGAAAAATAGAATTTTTCTTCAACAAAGAAAACAATATCCAGAACATCGCTTGGAATACTCATATTATTGATAGTCAGCTTGATTTAGTTTAAAAAATATTAATGAAAAGAAAACTCCTCTGCTCATCTGTATTATTCTCATTGGTTCTGAATGGGCAAAATATCACCTCTCCACATTGGAGCGATTTATTTTCCTACAATAACATCAGCCATATAAGAGAGGAAAACGGTAGATTAATTGCCACTGCTGAAAATGGGTTGTTTTATTACTCCTTTTCTAATGGTGAATTGGCTAAATTATCCAAAACCAATGGCTTGCATCAGGTAAAAATTTCAGCCTTTGATTATAACCCAACGACAAATATTGGACTTATCGGATACGAAAACGGAAGTCTTGATGTTATTGACGAGGGGAAAGTGTTTTATATCGTGGATATCCCTATTTCTAATTCCTACACTGGGACGAGGAAAATCAACCATATTTCCATTAATGGTAATAAGGCAATAATATCTGCTGACTATGGAGTTTCTATTTTCAATCTAGACAAACGAGAGTTTGAGGATACTTGTTTCACTGGCGAAAAAATCACTGAGGCCGTAATGCACGGAAATCATATTTTTGCCATTACTCCAATAGGTATCAAATCTCACGAAATCAATACTGAATTCCCTGCCTATAACACTTGGAACACGACAGAAGCAGGGAATTTTAGCAATATCATATCCAATGGGCAAAATATCATATATTCTACTGATAATCAAATTAATTTCAACGGAAATATAATATCCCTACCTAATATTAAAGACCTCAATATCAATGATGATAAAGTCATCGTAACGAATGAAAATTCTGTCTCAGTATTTGATTTTAATGGTAATAAATTGGGCTCTCAGCAGTTTTCAACGGAACTCAATACTGGTTTTTTTTCTAATGGAAAATTTTTTGGAGGAACTAAATATTCGGGGGTTATTGACGAGCAACAAAAAGAGATAAAACCCGATGGACCATTTAACAATTGGGCTTATAAGATGCGACTCTCCAATGATAAGATTTTAGTATCCACAGGTGGTCGTACAGGGAGATATCGAGAATTTCAGCTTCCACACCATTTAGATTTAGGGTTTTATTATTTTAATGGGAATAATTGGGTATATCCATCTCTTTTTTTTAATAACCTACAAAAACCGACCTCTGGGAGAGACTATTACAATGTATTAGATGCTACATTTAACCCTCTTAACAAAGACGAATTTTTTATTTGTAACTATGGTTGGGACTACTATGGTGCATATGATGGTATCTATAAATTCAAATTAAAAGATGATGATATTGTACTAGAAAAACGATATACATTGGGGAAACTTGCTGATGCTCATTATAATGTAAATGTTATTGGCTTCGCAATGGACGACCAAAATAATCTATTTTCGGTTGCTAATCGTTTTACTTATAATCCTTATACAGTAAATATGACGCTATTGAGGTACGACAATACCAATGATTCTTTCTCAGCGAAGGTCAATTCTAGCATTGGATTTCCTCACCAGCCTTTTTATGCCGATGGGCTCCTCATAGTGCCGAGTACCCAAAATAACAACCTCGTAACGATAGACCTAAACCATACTCCAAAAAATTTGGATGATGATACTTATACCCTTATGCAGGGAGTAGAAGCAGGATTCCCAACCACATCGCGCGGAAATGTGATGGTAACCAAAGACAAAAATGATGCTATATGGCTCGCTACACAATCTGGACTGAGGGTATTATCTAATATCCACTCTCTAAAAACTGGAAAAGAAAAATTTAAACCGATTATCATTGAAGAAAATGGCCTCGGAGAGGAATTACTTAGAGATTCTCACATACTACAAATCACCGTAGATGCCGGAAATTACAAATGGATTTCTGTGGAAAATAATGGAGTCTTCTACATCTCACCTAACGGTGATAGAATACTATATCATTTCACTACAAAAAACTCACCTTTACCTTCTGATAATATTACTGATATTCAGATTAATGGAAAGACAGGTAAGGTATATTTTGCAAGTGAAAATGGAATCGTATCCTATCTGGGAAATAATGTAGATACCAAAGACAGAACTAAATTTGGAAATGTATTGGTATATCCTAACCCTGTAATTTACAATCAATTCAAAAATGAAGTAACCATCAAAGGGCTTGCCGAAAAAACCAACATTAAAATCACCGATACAGCAGGAAACTTAGTACATCAAGCGGTGGCAAGAGGCGGTTTTTACACTTGGGATTTAACTAATGATTACGGACAACGAGTAGCATCCGGGATTTATTTCGTACTGATGACCAACGAAGATGGCTCCGATACAGCAACAGCAAAAATAGCCGTAGTAAATTAATATCATACATTATAAAACTATGATTATCAATGGATTTTTACTATCGTGCATACGGTACGGAGAGCAAGATGCTGTGCTTAATTGTTATACCCAAGAATTAGGCTTTACAACCTTTTTTGCAAGGAGTATTTACAGCAAAAAAAACAAGAAAAAACCTTATTTAGTACCACTAAACGAGTTGTATTTCCAGCTTCCAGATATCCAAAAATCTAAATCTATGAAAACGATTTCTAAAATTGAACCATATAAAATTTTAGACTTATTCAATAATTTAAAAGTGAATACTATCGTTTTTTTCCTATCGGATTTTCTTAATTCTATTCTCAGAAGCGAAACTGCGTCTGAGGACATTTACAAAGAGATTTGTAAGCTTAGAGATGAAATTTTATTGGAAAACTATCATTGTCATCTTGTTTTTATGCTTCAATTTTTAAAACACTATGGCTCAATGCCTTATCTTTCGAGCGGAGAATATCTCAATCCCGAAGATGGCCAGTTTGCTGATAAATTATCTCATAAAATTTTCACAGCTGAAATTTCTAACCTTTGGAGACGAATCCTCGATAGTGAGGAACCTTATAAAGTATCCATACCACCTACAATTCGAAAGGAGTTATTGGATAGTATCATTTTATATTATAAATATCACATCCCTCATTTTCAACTACCTAACTCTCTGGAAATAGTCAGACAGATTTACGAATAAAAAAGAAACCTTAATAGGCCTCCTTTTTTATTTATTAAAATCTTCTACTGATATATAATTTGTTTTATAATCAACTTTTTTATCATCTACGAGTGCTTGTGTTACTCCCAACTCAATTTCATAATACGGAATAGTCGTAATTTCTTTATCTTTTTCGTATTGTTTTTCAACATTAAAATTAGGATGAGTCTCTGTAATTCTATAATGTGCCCCTTGCGTAAAAACTCCAATACATTTTCCATCTTCTATTTTTTGTCTCCAATCTACTCCGTGAGCTTCTTTTATGGTGTAAATCCCCTGCGGTATATTTTTTATCTCGTGAGTAGTTCCTTTTTTGATATAAATCATTCGGGTTGCTACATTATCTTTATCATCTATCAGTTTCAACACCATATCATAAACTCCACTATTATAGACTTTTAGACTATTATCCAAAGAAAAATCATATTTTGGTTCGGTATTGAGACAATCAATATTTCCATTAACAGCATTTATACTTTCGTAGTCTGCATATTCATCTACTACCTGATAGGTTTCCTCCTTTTGCATAGAAACCTTTTTTACTTGTTGGGCATTTAGGCTCCAATTTCCTAAAAATAACGATACAATAATTAAATAGACTTTTCCATTCATTTTGTTAAAATTTTGTTCCATCATTTACTGATTTTTACTTTATTGTGTTAATTTATAATTTTTAAATAATTTTAAGATTAATTTTAATAGTTATGCCACAATTGGTCTCCTTTCAGAGAAAGATTTGTTGAAAAATTATTGGTAAATAAGGCTCCCGTACCCAATCCTTGCGGTATTTTTGGCAATTTGGAATAAGTATATTGAGCAATTGCATTCAGTCCTATATTACTTTCTAATGCAGAGGTTATCCACCAACCTATTCCTCTTTGTTCTGCCTCATTTATCCATTCATCAGAACCAGAAAACCCACCTACCAATGAAGGTTTCAGAATTATATATTGTGGTTTTATGATATCTAATAACCTTTTTTTGTCCTCTAAATTCGTTATACCTATCAACTCCTCATCTAATGCAATGGGAGTAGGTGTATCACTACAAAGATATTCCATTGATAACCAATCTCCTGCTTTTATAGGCTGCTCAATAGAGTGCATATCCAAGTCTTTTAACTCTTGTAAGACTATTTTTGCTTGTTGAACATCAAATGCTCCATTGGCATCCACTCTCAATTCTAATACATCTTTAGAATATTCTTTTCTTAAATTTTGGAGGATTTTTTTTTCATTTTTCCAATCTACACCGATTTTAAGTTTGATACAATTAAAATTTTTCGCTAATTTTTCCTTTATCTGCTCCTTCATAAAATCAATACTCCCCATCCAGATAAGACCATTAATTTTAATTGATTTTTTTCCTAAACTAAAATCATTTTCAAAATAAAAATTCCCCCCTAAGCTAAGATTTAACATCGCTTGCTCCAACCCAAACCAAATAGACGGATACTGCTGTAATTCAGTCTTTAATACATCTATACCCTCATTAATATTCTCACAAAGCCACTTTAATTTTGCTTCGTAATCGGGGGTATCATCATAGCTCAATCCACGAAAAACTGCACATTCTCCCACACCCTTTCGGTCGTTGTTAGAAATCTCTAATACATAAGTCTCCTTGGTGGTCAAAACACCTCGCGAAGTACCGCTGGGCTTCTTAAACTTCAACAAATAAGGTCTGTATTTTGCTTTCATATTTGTTTTAAATAATTCAAGAGGAATAAGTTTAGTTCTTATTCCTCTTAATTTTCTAACTATTTTTCATAAATTCCTCGGCCTTCTCTACCATTTCAATGCTTCCACAAAAAAATGGCACTCTCTGATGCAATTCTTTTGGCTCAATTTCTAAGATTCTATTAAATCCATCCGATGCCTTTCCTCCTGCTTGCTCTGCTATGAATGCTATAGGGTTACATTCATACAAAAGTCTCAATTTTCCTTTTGGAGATTGAGAGGTTGATGGGTAAATATAAATACCTCCCTTTATCATATTTCGGTGAAAATCAGAAACCAATGACCCTATATAACGAGATGTATAAGGTCTATCGTTTTCTTCCTCTTGGCAATATTTGATATAATTTTTCACTCCTTGAGGAAATTTTATATAGTTCCCCTCATTGATAGAATAAATTTTCCCTGTCCTTGGAAACTTAATATTTGGATGAGAAAGGTAGTAAGTACCCAAACTTGGGTCAAGGGTAAATCCATTTACTCCGTGGCCTGTGGTATAGACAATCATCGTTGATGAACCATATACAATATACCCCGCTGCTACTTGGTTTTCACCTTTTTGTAGGAAATCTTCCAATTTCACAGGTGTTCCAGGTTCAGTTACGCGTCTATAAATAGAAAAAATCGTCCCTACAGAGACATTAACATCTATATTAGATGAGCCATCAAGTGGGTCTATCAGTACGACATACTTACTAAGATATCCATTTTCACCAGATTTTATCTCTATAAAATCGTCATTTTCCTCGGAAGCAATACCACAAACTACCTCCCTATTGGATAGTGCTGTAATGAAAATTTCATTTGCCAAAACATCCAATTTTTGCTGTTCTTCACCCTGCACATTGGTATTCCCTGCTCTACCAATAATATCTGCTATTCCAGCTTTATTAACCTCTCTATTAACAATTTTTGATGCTAAACGAATGGAACTCAAAAGGCGGGATAACTCCCCCGTTGTATATTTAAAATCCTCTTGTTTATCAATGATAAATTCTCCTAATGTTTGCAATCCTTGCTGTTCTATCATTTTAATGTTTTATTAAAAATTATAATCCCCAAATTTACTATTTTTAGGGCAAACCTGCAAAATTATATCAAAAACTCTCATTTTATTTCTTAAACGATTGTTTTTTCTACAATTTTTCTTTGCTCCATCATTGTTCGATAAATAAGGCTCAAAAGTTCCTGAATATTTTGAGCTTCTGCAAGATGAGATATTACTTCCGTATCATTATTCAGCTCGTAATCAATATTTTGCAATTTACTTTTTCTTTCATTCAAAAGCTCCAAAAGTTGGTCTTTGGGTTCAAGAGGTCGTTCTTCTTGCTCCTCATTTTTTGTCTTATGCTCAATGATATATATTGTTTTGTTGAATTCCGTATTTATCTTATTTGCCCATACCTCCATATCCAATTCGGGAAATTTTTGATTATTTTTGGTAAATTGAAATAATGAAGCAATATAGGCCGTTGTGAGATGAGTCGTAATTACAAATTGATGAATACTCTCCATTTTATCTTGTTTATTTTTTGGATCAGAAAGCATTCTCTGGAAATTATCTGATAGATTTGCCAAAGCTATCATAGCATCTTTTCTGCTTAATTTGTATTGTTCTTCATTCGTATTCTCTCGCAGAGCTTCTATTACGACATTGAAATAATTCTGATTAGATTTTGCAGATATTTTCAATAAATCTACATTTTTAGTATGCTCCCATATTGGACAAACAAAATATGTAACAAAATATGTAATAATTCCTGCAATTGCCGTGTCAAGTAGCCTATCTTTAAAGATGATATTAATATTCCCTGGTTTCAAAAAATTAAAAATCAAAAATACATATATCGTCATAAAAAATATGGCAATCATATAATTCCCTCTCAAAAAAGTGAAACACAATATCATAGAAGAAAGAAGTATAAAAAATAAAATTTCTTGATTATCAACAAACTGCAATAATAAGTAAGAAAAGGCACAGCCTATAATCGTACCATACAATCTCAATAAATTTCTACTTTTTGTAATGGAGTATGATGGTCGAATAATGGACAAAATAGCAATAATAATCCAATAAGAATGCCCAATACCCCATAATTTAAGTAAAGAAAAACCATATCCCAAGAGAAGTGCAACTGTAGTCCTAAGAGCATGTCTAAAATGTAAAGAATCAAAAGATAGATTACTTTTAAACACTTTGTATCCTAATTTTTCTTCTTTTGGTACAAATTTATCATAATCCAACCCCGTAGAGAGAGATTTAGCTCGTTTAATATCTTGACTAAAAAATTGATAAATCTTATTTATTTCATCATTTAGGTTATTAACTCTAATAAGAATCTGTCTCAAAACCATAAAATTTTCAAGATTATCTGCTTTTAGTTCTTTTTCTCTCATTGAAAAATACTCTTGATACAATTCTTTTTTAATCTTGTCAAGATTATAGATTTGTTTAGCCTTAGTACCACCTTGTAGAGCCACTCCTATGTTCACAATTTCCTCCGAAAGTTTGGAAAGATAATCGGATATTTTTGGTAAAAAACCCGTTTTCCCAAAATTTTCCTGAATTTTTTGATAATCATTATCCGAACTAATTAATCTCTCATGAAGTTCAAAGGAATTTAAGAGCATCATCATCAGCATTCGTCCGTAGGTAGTAGATTCTTGGACTATTTTTCGGGTTTTGAATACCGTTTCCCGTGTTGCCTCTTGATGATTTTTTATTATTATTTGTTTATTAATCAGCTGAGTATGCAGGTTTTTAAAATCTGGATTTGGTAGATAGAATTTAGATTTTATCTTCAACACCTCTGCTAATTCTATATAAATTTCCCCAATCATTTGCGAGGCTAACTTATAAGGTTGAATTTTAGTTACCAATAAGAACACCACCAAAAACCAAACCGAACCCAATGAAAAGATCGTAATATTCTTCTCTATATTATCGCTAGGGACAATATCTCTATCAATAAAAATCCCCATAATAACCAAAACGAAGGAGCCAATAGTCGCCAACCGCTGTCCATAAACACCAATTAAGGTAAAAAACATACCACACGCCATAATAACCAATAAAGTAAGTGGTATAACATATCTTACCAAGCTAGAAAGTAAAGCTACAAATATAAAAGATATTATCGTAAAAATCATAGCATTACGCCTGCGAACAAAAGGACCTGGCATATCCGTAAGTCCTACAAAGCTCGTAGCTAATGGAAACAAAAAATACTCTTTGAGTATACCAAAATATGCTAAAATAACGGCTGGAATAACACAAGAAAGTGTAAGACGAACCCCTGAATAAATATACTGCCCTGTAACAAATTTGCGAAACTCTCGTCTATAATTCATTCTACAAAGATAATAAATACAATAAAAAAGCCAAGAATAAAATCCTTGACTTTTAAAAATTTTATAAAAAGGTGTATCTCTCTCTACAAATGTATAGCGCTACTCTCCCCATTTATATCAGAATTCAATCTTATTTCCGCATCTTTTCGGATTTCTTCCTCACTCACCCCAAATTCGTTAGCGGCATCTTTTAGTAATCTATCTTCATAATTAAAATCGGTATAGATATGTATTGGGATTTTCACATCATACTCTCTGATTTGTGGTATGGTATTATATGGTAAGTCAGAAGGTTTTTTACCATAATGCCCCAAAATCACCCTCAAATCAAAATCAACATAAGATTTATTCACCTTAAAGAATCCTTTCACCCCTATTCTCTCTTTGATTAATTTAGAAGTTGGTGCTGTACTACCTGCAGGTACTTTGAAATACAAATCCTCTGGATCTGTATCTCTGTATCTGTAACTAAATGCTTCTGTTGGTAACTTAACATTCGGTTCATTTTTATTCGCTCTGATATTTTCCGCAAGGAAGAAGTGCTGATGATGCTCACCTGCTTCACCTGAATAGACTTTCACTCGCTCTCCCTTGTCATTATAATAGATGATTTCTAACCCTGTAAGAGCAATCGATGATAAGTCATCCCCTCTCCAACGAATAGCTTCTGGATTATCTTTGGAAGGAACTAATTTTCCATCTTTGTATTCAAAAACATATCGTTGGACAACCTTTAAATATTTAAGACCTGGATACTCTGGTGTTCCGTGGAAATATCCATGAGAGTGTCCTTCAATAAATCTAAATTCCACTTTACTCCACTCTTCCTCTTCGTGTTCATGGTTATGGTCTTCGTGATTCACAATTTGAGTAGTTTGCGTATCTTCCTCATTATTTCTGCAAGAATATAAAGCTACAATAGTTAGCAAAAAAAGGAATATTTTTCTTAAATTATTCATTATAAATACTTTTATTAATTAAACTTTTTTATTTTTCAATTCTTATTGGTAAGGTCATTGCAATATCTGGTACCATAACAATGGTAGGTACCTCATTATACTTTCTCACCTTTCCGTTATCTTGTAATTTATTTTTTCTGAGAAAATGTGCCAAACGGACTAACATTTTATAATCCTGTGTTTCTACATCTGTTTTCACACTGAATACACCTTTTAGGCCGATAGGGTCTATCTCAGTTGGATTATCCGTATCCCATGTTCTCAATCTAATCGACGCCCCATCTTTTAAGCTTTTATTTTCTGGGTCCGTATCCTGATACTCATAGGTTACCACTCTGTCCATAGCTTTAGCTTGTTCTTTTCTCTTGTTCTCACTAGTTTGATATTCTCCTTGGAACATTTCAAAAAAATGCTGATGTATCGGTGCCATTTCTTTTGATACAAACTCGCTATTGATTCTTCTACCATTCACAAAATACACTATTTCAAAATGATATTTTCCACCTGCTTTCCAAACAAATGGAGCTTCATCATCATACACAACACCATTAGGAGTAAGTACTCCGACCTTTTTATGTTGCTGATTGGTAGACAAATCCGTCATTATCAATTCAATCTTATTAGGCATCTCGTGGCCTCTATCTTTCGTTTCATCGGTAGGTACCGCAGGAGAATCTCCATCTCTCCCACAAGATTGGACGATAAAAGCCAATACCAAAAAAGTCATAAAAAAACTTAAAATCTTTTTCATTTTTTCTTATTAAAAATTAAATTCTGTTTTAAATTGAATATCCATTCCTTTTCCGTGGATAAAATACCTTAATCTGTCTGTGTAATTTTTATAAAGTTGATTGGTAAGATTTTCTACTCCTAAATAAAAATTAACACTTCTTTTCGTATCAATCTTCCATTCTGAGGCTATTTTCACTCCAAAAAGATGGTAACTACTCGGAGAATCAGCAACCAAATCAAGCCTTGCATCAAATCTATTTTGCTTAGCATAATACTGATGTTCCAACTTAATATACGCCTTCTCAAAGACTGAGTTTGGAATATTCCATTTAATGCTCTGATTAAGATTAAACGGCGGAATCTGCGGAAGATACCCTCCAGTTTTCCTATCATTTGCATACACCAACGAAAGATTAGATTGATAAGACAAATTCCTCGTTATAGGTAGACTTATAGACAAATCTCCTCCTCGGAAAAATGCATCTGTTTGTACAAATTGAAACGCTGCCGACGGCCCCGAAAACAAATCTATATACAACCTATCCCCATTGTCATGGTAGAGTGGAATATTATAAATAAAATTCTCAATCGGTTGAACAAACACCGACAAATCCGCCGAAAATTGTGGATTCTTATAAGTTATCTTATTTACAAACTTCAATCCTCGCTCTGACTTCATCTGCTCATCTCCTATGTAATAAATCGGTATTCCATGCTGTTTTCCATTGATATACAACTCATAAGGCTCGGGATTTCTCCATGCATAACCAATATGTGCCGTATATTCCAAATTTTTTAAAAATTCGTAATGAACTCCTGCCGAATACGAAAAACTTGAAAAATTCTTCTTACTCCCATATAGCTCTCCAAAGGCATTATACCCAAGAGAATTGATATTACGAAAGTCAAACCTTCCACCAAGCTCTGCTAACCATTTCTCTTTTTTAAGTTCAACAATGAAAAATGAAGCGTAGTTATTCATCACATAATTAGGAATTGTAGGCACTACACCTGTCCCCGAAATATTGATATTTTCCTTCCGCAAATAGCTCATTCCCAGCTGAAACTCTATATCTTTAAAAAAATGATTCTTCCAAAGAGCTTCTCCGAAATGAGATGTCAGTTTCATATCTTGGGTAGGAATCCTCGTCCTGTCCATTCTCCGAATATCGAACTCCCGTCTGTGGTTATTTTGATAATTATAAATAAGACTTACTTGGTTAAAATCTCCAATACGAAACTCCGTCTCCGATTTTACAAAATGATGCCACACATTATGCTTCGGGGCCGTTATCTTATAGGTAAAACCCTCGTATTCCGTAGGGCGACCATACTCTAAACGAGCCTCAAAATCATAACGACTGGTAGTAGCAGCTCCATAGAAAATCCCTAAATCTGAGCGATATCCACTATAATACAACTTAGATTGAAAATTCTCCCTTCGATAGCCCAATTCCGCAGAATAGTTTAGCTCTCGGCTTCCCGTATTATTCACATAATAATCTCGTGTCTTATAGTCTCCCGAATACTGAGTATTTGCCTGTAATCTCCATGCCCAATATCTACCTAAACCACGCTCTATATACACGCCACTCGATATTTTCCCAGAATTAGAATTTCCAGAAAGCACCGCCGAACCCGACAATTCTTTCCCAAAACGAAGTGGCTTGGGAGATAATAAAATCACACCACCTAAAGCTCCTGCCCCATATCTTACCCCCTGAGCACCCTTTACAATACTGATATTCTGCGGTACCCCAAGACTGATTTCGGGAGCATGGTCATCCGACCAATCTTGGCTCTCTAATTTTATTCCATTATTAAGAATTAGTATCCTATTATTTGCCAATCCCTCTATCACAGGCTTTGCCACAGTTGCTCCTACTTGCCGAAGAGATATACCAGCTTCTTTTTCAAGTAGTTCCGCGAGGTTATGCCCTGAATTTTCTATTAAATTTTCCTTAGAAATTTTTAAGACATTATCTACTACCGCCATTTGTTTCTTAATAACGATAGTATCCAACTTCTTGGAGGTGACATTTTGTGCAATAGCCAACTGAGCAACTACACAAAAAGTACCTACAATGGTTAATTTTCGCATTAATGATTTTTTTACAAAAAGTGAAAAAAAAAGATTGAATCATTATCCACCAGAATTTTTGGATAATCTGCTATATTTCTTGAGTTTAAAATAACTTTAAATAAAATATAAAATACACATCAAAGAGTACATACACCCTCCTTCTAAAAAAATGTATCACCACATCTTTAATAAGTTATTTTCCTTAAGAAATAAATTTTAAATTGCCACAGGTGGAGCTCGTGACTGCTGTAGAGTAATTATTCTCTCCGAAAATAAGATTTTACATATTGTGTTACGACTGATTATTTCCTTCGGTTGTAGCTCAATATCAACCTTTTCAGGTAAAAGAAAAAAATGATTTATAGTAACAAAAAATCCGCAATCACAACCGTGGTATTCCACTTTAATATGTGCTTGATGATTGCAATTTTTATCACTGCACTTATTATCTATGACCAATTCGTCCTGCGTATGAGTATGTTCTAAATGATGACGCAAATACAAAGCTCCCCCTGATATATTCAGCACAAAGATGAACACCATCAGAGGTAAAATAATAACTTTAATATTTTTCAGTATCTTCATCATAAAAGTTAATGCAAATATATATATTTTTTTTTGCAAAACAATAATTTTTAGCAATCTTCTTCACATAAGATATATGGATAAAATCAAATTAAAAAAATATTTTATGATTTTTTAATCTTATTTACATAATTTTCTAATGGTTTAGGAAAGGATTTTTGGATAGCCTCTTCGTGAGTAATAAGCACAAACTGCTCTCGGTCTGCAAAAAACTGAAATTCATTAGGACATTCTACAATAACTCTGTAAATATCTATACCTAAATTAAGATGTGTTAATTTATGATTCACTTGGTGATGCTCTACAATATTAGATTGCCATTTTTTAGGAATTTTAGTTGGGAATTCATTTAGATTTTTCCAAATGGAATCTGTTCCTCGTCTACGAATAAGAAATTTATTTTGATTTTCTACAAAATAATAAGTTAGATTCTGATTTTTCTGTTTCGTCTTTTTATTTTTAACTGGAAACTCTTGTTGCTTACCCACTGAAAACGCTAAACAATCCTCTCGAACGGGACATTCCCCACAATGCGGTTTGGGCTTACACACCTCTGCTCCCATATCCATTATAGCTTGATTAAAATCACCTGCTTTACCTTTTGGCATAATTTTCAGTGCCAAAGTAGCGAAATAATCAAACGATTTTGATTGAGAAATGTCAAAATCATCAGCAAAAAGACGAGACAACACTCTGTAAAAATTACCATCAACCGCAGGATAATCTTCGTCAAAACAAATACTCGCAATAGCAGCAGCTGTATATTTACCAATCCCACTAAGCTTCAAAATCTCTTGATATTCACTTGGGAACTCTCCATTGAATTTTTCTATTATTTGTTTAGATGCCTTATGAATATTCAATGCTCGGGAATAATACCCAAGACCTTTCCAATACGACATAACCTCCTCAATATCAACATCTACAAGCGACTCTACATTTGGAAATCGCTCTATAAAATTAACATAATGCCCAAGTCCCTGCTGGATACGAGTTTGTTGAAAAACAATTTCCGAAATCCATATTTTGTATGGATTTTTAGTCATTCTGAAAGGTAAAATCCTACCATTTTTATGGTACCAATCTAAAATTTTATTACCAATATTAAGAAAATCAGCGTTTTGTTTGTTTGTTTCCAAAAAAAAGTTTTATATTTGCAGTCCAAAGTTAAAAATAAAATCAGGAAATGACAAAAGCAGAATTGGTAGCTTCAATTTCAAACAGATTGGGCACAGACAAGAATGACACCCAAAGGGTTGTAGAAGCTTTTATGCAAGAGGTTAAGGCTTCTCTATATGAAGGAGAAAATGTTTATTTAAGAGGTTTTGGTTCTTTCGTAATCAAAGCAAGAGCTGCAAAAACAGGAAGGAATATTTCTAAAAATGTAGCAATCGATATCCCTGCCCACAATATTCCATCATTTAAACCTGCAAAAACTTTTGTAGATAGAGTAAAATCAAAAGTAAAATAATTGTTTAACATAAAAAAATATTAAGTTATGCCAAGCGGAAAAAAAAGAAAGAGACATAAGGTAGCAACTCACAAGAGAAAAAAAAGAAGAAGAGCTAATAGACATAAGAAAAAATAGTTTTTCGGAAAAATTAGGACTTAGGCTAAGGCATATTTTATCTTAACCTAAGTCTTTTTTAACTTAAATCTCAACCATAAAAATTTGAGCAATGAAGAAAGAATTAATAGTATCAAATGAAAACGGACATATAAAAATTGCTCTCTTGGAAGACGGAAGATTATTTGAACTTCACGAAGAGCATCAAGAAAATAAGTTCGTGGTAGGAGATTTATTTTTAGGAAAAATAAGAAAACTTGCACCAAATCTTAATTCGGCATTTGTAAATATTGGACTTGGGAAAGATGCCTTTTTACACTATCAAGATTTAGGACCAGACTATCTAAGTTTCAGGAAATATGTGAATGATACTTTACAGAAAAAGCAAACATCGGGAAGTCTGAAAAATTTTGAAATACAAAACCAAATAGACAAAAATGGTATCGTAGAGAAAGTTTTGACAAAAGACGATACTGTACTTATACAAATTACTAAAGAACCAATCTCTACCAAAGGCCCAAGAATATCCACACAAATATCTATCACAGGGCGTTTTATGGTGCTTATACCTTTTGACAACAAGGTATCTGTATCCCGAAAAATAAAAAATTCGGAGGAAAAAACGCGCCTACGAACACTTATTGAAAGTATCCGACCAGAAGGATTTGGGGTAATCATAAGAACAGTTGCTGAAAACAAAAAAGTAGCCGAGCTTCATAATGATATGAATGCTCTTATTCAAAAATGGGAAGAGGCGTTTAAGAATATACAAACTCTAAAAAACCCTTGCAAAGTATTAAGCGAAGACGATAGAGCATCATCTATTTTGAGAGATAACTTTAACCAAGATTTTGTAAGCATCATCTGTGATGACGAGAGAATGGTGGAGGACATGAAACAATACATAGATGTAATCGCTCCTGAGAGAAAAAATATCGTGCAGTTCTATGACTCACATATACCTCTTTTGGAATACTATAATGTAGAGAAACAGCTAAAACAAAGTTTCGGAAAACATGTAAATATCCCAAGCTCCAAAGGAGCCTATTTGGTAATAGAACACACAGAGGCCCTTCATGTAATTGATGTGAATTCTGGCCCTAATATCACAAAATCTGTTGCTAATAGTGAGCATGCCCTTAGCGTAAATAAAATGGCAGCTACCGAAATAGCACGACAATTGAGACTTAGAGATATGGGTGGTATTATTGTAATTGACTTTATTGATATGCCTAATTCTGAACAAAGAAAAGCACTATACGAGCACCTCCAAGCGGAAATGAAGCGAGATAAAGCAAAACACAAAATACTACCACCAAGTAAATTCGGGCTCATACAAATAACTAGACAAAGGGTAAGACCCGAAATAAATATTGAAACCAAAGAGGAAAATCCAAATGCAGATGGAGAAATTATAGCTCCTATCGTAATTGCCGAAAGAATGGAGGAGGTCATAAAAAATATAATGCAAAAAGAGAAAGGTACTATCTACCTACATACGCATCCTTTCGTAGAAGCATACCTCACCAAAGGATTCTTCAACAGCATTAGAATGAAATGGCTACTTAAATATAAAAAATGGGTATCCATTATACCAAGAGACTCCTTTAAATATCTGGAATTTAGAGTTTTCAATAATCAAAAAGAGGAATTATTCAGCTATTCCAACTAACAAGTTTTTTTATTATACCTAAATATAAATCAAAAATCCATCTCTTTACAGAGATGGATTTTTATTATGAAATACTATTCCGTATAGCGAATCAAATCATTTTGGATTTTACTAAGTTTCTCCTCTTCATAAGTAGAATCATACGGCTTCATCACATTAAAAAGAAACTTATAAAAAGGCATAACATTCTGTATATCATCCATTTTCATATATGACTTTTCTTTGCCTAATTGTTGTATATCTTTAATAATATTATCATACTGTTTGTCTATAGGCTCGAGGGATTTCACTACATATTGATAACCATCGTCTTTTCTACCAAGCATTTTATAAGCCTCGCTAACGGCCTCCACAACAAGAGAATACTCATATGGTTTCTTCATTAATTCACCTGAAAGCAACCTATATTTAGGTGATAATGACTTAAAATATTGATAATCTTTAAAGATATCTTTCTTTAATTTATTAGCCAATTGCAACCCTTTTTGTTCATCACCAGCAACTATATAGGTAGTAACTAACGAGCTAAGCGACCTAACATCATTATACTTTTGAGATGGTATTTCCTTTTCTGCCAGATTTAAAATCTCTTTCGCCTTCATTTTATCTCCTTTTAGTGCCAATGCAATCCCTGCTCTACTCACAGAAGTACGATAACTAATGATATTAGAGGTACAAGTCTCATCAAAGTGAGTATTCAAATCTTTAAAATTACCCCAACGATAGTTTTTGACCACTTTATAAAGGTCATCAGCATCTACTCGTCCCATATCTCCATTATTTTCAGGTGTTTTGATAGGGACTAAACGATAAGAAAACCCATCATATTGCAGGTAATCATTCAAGTAAAATAAGTTCTCGCTCTTATAAATACCACCAGAAGAGAAGTTTATACTTCGTTTCCAATCAAAATTCGCCAAAATATCCATCATAATAAGGTTGTTCTTAAACATCGTCTGTCCCTCATAATTGATGATTATTTGATTTTCTACTTTATCCCAATCTACTTTTTTGATGATACCCGATTTCAGGGCATTAGATTTATTTACTGGTAATATAAATTTATTCGTTGGGAGGAAATTAAATCTTTCATATTTATCCTCACCAAAAAATCTTTTTAATATTTCGTCTTTTTCTGCCGAATTTGTTTTCAAGAATTTCATTGCATCTTGTATCGTAATACCTTCTATATTAATATATTTACGAAAACTTGGAAATGAATTCGTATTACCTTCTGCATCTTCTCTTTCAAAGAAATTCTTCCATAAATCCTTTGTAAATACAAAAACTTGGTCATTCACCCCATCTCGGTATTCATTATGTGTAAGTTCGGACGGGATGGCAGATGCACTATAAGTTTTTCGTTTGAGTTGGTCTATATACCAAGCTGTGGAGGATAATGTAAAATTCACGACTTTCACATCATTTCGAAATTGCTCTGTCTCTTGTATAGCCCAAAGTGGATAGGTGTCATTATCACCATACACGAATAAAATATCATTTTTATTCAATGATTTTAATGTAGAATAGGCAAAATCATAAGCCGTATGCCTACCACTTCTATCGTGAGGAGCATAATTTTGGAAGCCCATCATCAATGGAATTCCTGCTAATACTACTCCTGTTAAAATTGTTGTATTTCCTGATTTTATTTTATTATTAACAAAATTCATAATCGCCACAGCACCAAGTCCAATCCAAATAGCGAAGGCATAAAACGAACCTACCATTGCATAGTCTCTCTCTCGTGGTTCAAAAGGCTTTACCCCAGTATAAAAAATGATACCAACACTGGTCAATATAAAGAAGGACAACACAGCATAAAATCTACCAAAATCTTTTTTCAATTGAAAGAAAAAGCCTATAATTCCTAATATAAGAGGTAGAAAATAGAACTTTACACTGCTTTCATTAATATATTTTGCAGGCATCGTAGATTGGTCTCCAAGAATAGCATCATCAATTGCAGATATTCCCGAAATCCAATTTCCTTTGGTATTTTCCATACTCCCCTCTAAATCATTTTGGCGACCTACGAAATTCCAGAATAAATACCTCACGAAGTAATATCCATTCTGAAAAGTTATGAAATAATCCAAATTTTGGAAAAATGATGGTCGTTTCACATTAATTAAATCATATTTTTTTACAGAGAGATAATCATCAACTGTAATCGTTCCACTATCGTATTTTCTTCGTAATTCCTCAAAAATTTTAGTTGCCTCAGGATTATTTTCTATATCAGGGTTACTATAATTAAATTCAAAATCAGGAGCTCCATACATAGAAATATAATTTCCCATAACGCTCTTATCCTCATTAAACATTCGTGGCATAAAACTAATATGAGCGGGATTATATACATAACTATTTCGCTCCCCTACCTTTATGTATTGTCCTGTAGCCTCGTCTGGTTCGTATATATCTCCAAATTTCAGTAGCCCACCATCCTTTTTAGTCTTATAACTACCATCTTCATTTCTCAATATACCATTATTATCCAATGCGGCTGTATAGTTTTGTCCATATAGCGTAGGCCAATCGCCGTACTGCTCGCGATTGTAATAATCTAACATACCGATGGCATTATTTGGATTATTAAGATTCATCGGTGGATTAGCCTTAGCACGAATTGGAATCACAAGCCAACACGAGAAACCGATAATCATAAAAATTACAGATAATACTATCGTTTGATATAATTTTTTTTCCGTTTTAATAGCTTTTCTGAGTAAATAATAACATACGCCTATCAATACTAAAAAAGCAAAAATAGTCCCAGAATTAAACGGAAGCCCCAAACCATTCACCACTAAAATCTCTGTTTTACCAAATAAAGACATTATCAGTGGGAATATCAATTTAAATACAAAAATAAGTATCCCTAATGTGATAACATTCGCCCAAAGGAAAGATTTCCACGAAAATTGATATTTTTTGGCATAAAAAATAAGACATACCGCAGGTATCACCAGCATACACATCATATGTACTCCAACAGAAAGTCCAACAAGAAAAGCAATTAATACCAACCATCTCTCTGCATAAGGTGTATCAAATTCTTGTTCCCATTTCAATATCAACCAAAGTAATATAGCTATAAACATTGAGGCCATTGCATAAACCTCTCCCTCCACTGCACTATACCAAAATGTGTCCGAAAATGTAAAGGCTAATGCCCCTATTCCTCCTGAAATAAGCACCTTCAAATCATCCAATACAGACAATTCTCCACCTCTTTTCCTAAAAATACCTCTCACAAGATGAGTAATAGTCCAAAATAAAAATAAAATCGTAAATGCTGAAAATACTGCCGACATTACATTAATCACCAAACCATAATACTGACCATTGCCAAAGGCAAAAATCCCCATCACAGCACCTACTAATTGAAATAATGCAGCACCAGGAGCATGGGTAACTTCCAACTTTGTTGCCGAAGAAATATACTCCCCAGTATCCCAGAAGCTGAACTTATGCTCCAATGTAAAGAGATACACAAATAAGGCTACCCCAAAAAGTAACCAGCCTACAATATTATTCCATTTTCTAAAAGTATGGTTATCCATAAAACTCTATTTAATGATTCAAAAATACAAATTTTAATATAATCTATAAAATTTTTCTATATAAGTAAAAACTTTGCTGAATAACACTATCCAGCAAAGTCCCTTTAAATCAATTAATTTTAAAAAACTTATTTATGAAAACTTTATTATTTCCTGCATTTTCTCTGTTTCCTCATTCACTAATTCCAAATCCACCAATATCTTACCAGAAAATTCATCGATGATTATTTTCTTTCTTTGGCTAATTTCTACTTGCTTCTGAGGTGGAATATTAAAAAATGAACCTCTTGCAGCTCCCCTCTCAATACCTACAACTGCCAATTTATTTGCCGATTTATTACGGATTTTATTATACTGCTCCGATAATCTTTTATCAATTTTTACAGAAAACTCTTCTCTTTTTTCCAATAAGAAATTTTCCTCCTTTTCAGTCTCGGCCATCAAGCTATCCAGCTCATTTTTCTTAAATTGGAGATGCTCCTTCAACGATTTTATTTTAGTATCCAATTCGCTAATTTCAGCATTTTTTCTTTTGTTTTTAGCATCAAATTCTTTTATTTTCTTCTCTGCTAATTCTATATTAAGCTTCTCATACTCAATCTCTTTATCAAGATGCTCGTATTCTTTGTTGTTTCTCACATTATTTTGTTGCTCTTGATATTTTTTTATCATCTCCTCTGCTTGGACAATATCTAATTTCTGAGCCTTTATTTCTTCTTTTTGCTGTTTTACTTCTGCTTTAAACTTATCAACTCTTGTTTCAAGTCCGCCAATTTCATTTTCAAGGTCTTCTACTTCCAATGGAAGTTCGCCTCTTACACTCCTTAGTTCATCTAATCTTGAATCAATAATTTGAAGGTCATATAATGCTCTTAGTTTTTCTTCAACCGAAATTTCATTGCTTTTATTTTCCATTTTATAAAAAGTAATTTACGGGGTTTGTATTCACACTTGTCTTATAAACCGCAAAGTTAGGAATTTTTTTTGAAATTTTTTCAAAAATTTGTTGAACAATAAATTGCTCACTCTCAAAATGCCCTATATCACATAACAATATCTCATTTTCAGCCTGAAAAAAATCGTGATATTTATAGTCTCCCGTGAGATAAGCATCGCAACCAACACGCTTTGCCATACCAATTCCAGAAGTGCCCGAACCACCTAAAACCCCAACTCTTCGAATTTCTTTTCCTAAAAATGAAGAATGGCGAATAACTTTCAAATTAAATGTATCTTTCACAAAATGAAGAAATTGCTCTTCAGAAAGTGGAGTTATCAAATCCCCATAACGCCCCAACCCAATATACAGATTTTCATTCTCTATTTTTATGATTTGGTGGGCTACTTCTTCATAGGGATGAGAATCCTTCATCGCCCTCAAGATAGCATTTTGTTTATCTCCTTCAAAAACAAATGTAATGAGGGTTTCTTCTACATTTTCTCGGATATTCTTACTACCGATGAATGGATTAGCACCCTCTTTTGCTCGGAAAGTTCCCTCTCCTTTTATGGAAAAACTACATTCGTCATAGAAACCAATACTCCCTGCACCTGCTTCCAAGATAGCATTTTTTACGCTTTCGGTGTAATTAACCGGTACATATACCTCCAATTTTTTGAGATTTTCTTGCTTTGGTATCAATATTTTTTGATTTTGAAGTCCCAAAGCCTCACATATTTTATAATTAACACCAAAATAATCATTATCAAACGCAGTGTGAATAGCATAGATGGCTATTTTATTCTCAATGGCCTTCAAGACGGATTTTTCTACATAATTTTTCCCTGTGATGGATTTCAGACCAGAAAAAATAATTGGATGAAAACTCACAATGAGATTCAACCCTTTATCAATAGCCTCATCCACAACACTTTCCAAAGTATCGTGACAAACCAAAGCTCCTGTAATTTCTCTATCTAAATTTCCGCAAAGTAATCCTACATTGTCAAAATTTTCGGCATTTTTGATACAAAAAATTTCATTAAGATGGGAAACGATTTTCTGTAACTTCATATAATAATTATTTTTACAAAAATATTAATTTAAAATCATCTTTAATATATTTTTATGCATTTTTTCATTTTATTAATTATTTTTTTCTAATTTTGCTCTAATAGTATATAAAATAATTTTCAACAATGAAAAAGATAACTCTTAGCTTGATAGCAATTGCGGGAACTCTGGGTCTTAGCTCTTGTACAGCTAAAAAAGCAATGAATAAAAAAATGTGTTGCGACGAAAGAAAAATAGAAATAGCGACTTGCTTCGCTGGACACGGTCACTCTGATTCTAATGCTCATTATGCAGAATATGGCCTAAACCTTGATTTTATGGATAAATCCGTTCGCCCACAAGATAATTTCTACAATTATGTAAATGGAGGCTGGATGCGAACTGCAAAAATCCCTTCTGACAAAGCTACTTGGGGAAGTTTCAATGAATTAAGAGAAAGAACCGACGAGGCGTCACTCAGTATTCTAAATGATTTACTAACTAAATCTTACCCTACTGGTTCCGAAGGTGAAAAAATACAAAACCTCTACAAATCTTTTATGAATATAGAAAGACGAAATGCAGAGGGACTCACTCCTATCAAGGGCGATTTGGCAAAAATAGATGCTATCAAAAACCTAAAAGATCTACAAAACTACCTTACCGAAGCAGTAAAAACAGGGGAAAATCCGCTCTATCGTTGGGGAGCTTCTACTGATTTAAAAAACTCTAAAATGAACGCTGTCTATCTTAGTACTCCTCAACTAGGTTTGGGCAGAGATTATTATCAAAAACAAAGCGATGCTAATACAGAAACTTTGGTAGAATACCAAAAATATGTTGCCAAAATTCTTGGAGTTTTGGGATATAAAAATGCTGGTGATACTGCAAAATCTATTGTAGATTTTGAAAAATCAGTAGGTAAATTACTCCTAACCAATGAGGAAGGAAGAGATGCAAATATAAAATATAATCCAAAGACGATGAATGAATTAGCTACTTTGGTGAAAAATATTGACTTACCTACATACCTACATAATTCGGGAGTAGATACCGATAAAGTTATCATCAGCGAAATAAAATTTTATCAACATTTTGATGAATTCATCAATGAAAAAAATATTCCTCTAATAAAAGATTATCTGAAATATCGTTTAGTATCAGGAAATGCTACTGCTCTCAATGAAGAATTGGACAAAATCAATTTTGATTTTTATAGCAAATACCTCAACGGGCAACAGGAACAAAGAGCAATGAACAAACGAGGTTTATCAGTAATCAATGGAGTATTAGGAGAAGCTTTCGGTAAATTGTATGTAGAGCGATTTTTCCCTGCAGAAGCCAAAACCGAAATGGAAACATTGGTGGGATACCTACTAAAATCCTACCGCAAACACATTAGCGAACTTACTTGGATGTCGCCAGAAACTAAAGAAAAAGCATTAGAAAAACTAAGCAAATTCACTGTAAAAGTGGCCTATCCAGACAAATGGGAAGACTACTCTCAGCTTAATTTACCAAAAGAAAATTCGCTATACGAAAACCTCAAAAATGTCTCTAAATGGCATTATGAAAAAGCCTTAAAAGAAAAGGTAAATAAACCCGTGGATAAATCTAAATGGGGAATGACACCTCAGACCGTGAATGCCTATTATAGCCCTACGAATAACGAAATCGTATTCCCAGCGGCAATATTACAATCTCCTTTCTTCGATTTTAAAGCAGACCCTGCCTTTAATTTTGGAGGAATCGGAGCGGTAATAGGACACGAGATTTCACACGGGTTTGATGACGGTGGAGCAAGATTCGATGGCGATGGAAACTTGAAAAATTGGTGGTCTGATAAGGATAAGAAAAATTTTGAGGATAAAGTAAAACAACTCGCTGAACAATACAATCGATACGAACCCGTAAAAGGACATTTCGTAAATGGAACCTTCACTAGCGGAGAGAACATCGCAGACCTTGGAGGTGTAGCTATCGCCTACGATGCAATGCAAATGTATCTAAAAGACAAAGGGACTCCTGAAAATATCAGCGGATACAACCAAAACCAACGATTTTTCCTCTCTTGGGCTACAATTTGGAGAACAAAATCCACAGAAAAATATATGATTAACCAAGTGAAAACCGATCCACATTCACCTGGATATTTCCGAGCTTTTGGGCCATTGGTTAATGTAGACGCTTGGTATGATGCTTTTCAAGTAAATGAAGGAGACCAGCACTATAAAAAACCTAACAATAGGATAAAAATCTGGTAACCCAACCAACAAAAAAAAGTGAGTGGCTATTTTTACCACTCACTTTTTTATTATTATATTATGATTTATTTCTATTTATATATTTCTTTCTTTATAACAAATACACACAATAACATAGCAAAAACAATAGAAGTCAAAATACTCGTATCCTGATAAACATTAAGATATATTGAGTATAATAACATCAGTAATATAATAATTATACTAATTATTACTTTCTTTACTTTCTTTACTTTCATTTTTTTATTTTTTTATTTTAACAACTATAATAATTACTCATCAACAATCTATCAATATCATTAATTTTTAAATTTGTCTGAAATATCTTACAGCAATGTATCGATTTCTATATTTTATAGATTTTTTAATATATAATTAGTCATCAACTCATATAGATGCTGGCGGGTATTTCCTCCGTATATTCCATGATTCTTGTCGGGATAAGCCATAAAATCAAATTGTTTTTTATGCTGTATCAACGCCTCAGAAAATTCCATAGCATTTTGGAAATGAACATTATCATCTGCTGTACCGTGGATTATATAGAGTTTTCCCTTTAATAAATGAGCGAAATTCGTTGGAGAATTATCATCATAACCACTTGGATTTTCTTGCGGTGTTCCCATAAATCTTTCCGTATAGATAGAGTCGTAATATCGCCAATTGGTAACGGGAGCTACAGCAATACCCAATTTAAAAGTATCCGCCCCTTTTGTGAGAGCCAAACTCGTCATATATCCGCCGAAGCTCCAACCAAAAATCCCAATCCTATTGGCATCTACATACGGCTGATTCCCAAGCCATTTTGCAGCGGTTATTTGGTCTTCAATCTCATATTTACCAAGATTCTTGTAGGTTGCCTTTTTATATTTTGCTCCTCTAAATCCTGTTCCTCGACCATCTACACATACCACCAAATAACCTTTTTGAGCCAACATATTAAACCACAAAGCATTACCATTATCCCAAGAATTCTCAACCGATTGAGAGCCTGGGCCTGAATATTGATACATCAGAACAGGATATTTTTTCATCTTATCAAAATTTTTAGGTTTGATAATCCAAGCATTCATAGAATCTCCTACAGCATTTGGAATAGTAAAAAATTCCTTTGCCACAAAATTATCTCTCTCTAATCTCTTATATTGCTCTTTGTTATTTTGCAAATCTTTTATCAGTATCCCATCTTTATCTTTAAGTGTATAAGTATATGGCTTATCCACTGCCGATGATGTTTCTATAAAATATCGATAATTTTTACTAAAATTAGCTATATTATCCCCTTCTTTCTCAGAAATAATTAAAGATTTACCAGTATTAATATTAACTTTTGAAATAACCTTATTAATACTTCCATTTTGAGTAGTTTGGATAAAAACCTCTTTTGTTTTAGGATTAAAACCATAATACTCTACAACCTCCCAATTACCTTTTGTTATTTGTTTTTTGAGTTTTCCATTCTCATTATACCAATATAAATGTCTGTACCCATCTCTCTCAGAAGCCCAAATGAATGAATTATCTTCCAAAAATTCAATAATATTTTTATCGGTATCAATCCATTTTTCATCTATTTCTGTAAATAATTTTATAGTTTTTCCTGTCTTTGTATTCACTTTAAGAATATCCATTGCATTCTGATTTCTTTCGGAGGTTATTAAAACAACCTCATCATATTTTTGAGTCGGTACCACATTAATAATATAATACCCTTTGAACGCAGATAGGTCTATTTTACTCAATTTTTTATTAGACAACTGATACATAAATACCGACACTTTGGAATTCTCCTCCCCTGCCTTCGGATATTTGAATTTCATTTCCTCTGGATAAAGATTTCCTTGATAGATAGGCAAATTAACCTCCCTCACGGCGGTTTCATCAGATTTCACAAATACAATTGCATCAGAATTTTTTGTCCATTCGTATTGTCGAGAGTGCCCAAATTCTTCCTCATACACCCAATCAGAAACACCATTCAGTATATGATTTTTCTCTCCATCGGTCGTTATCTGAGTAATTTTTCCTGTTTCTAAATCTTGATAAAAAATATTATTTCCCTCAACAAAAGCCACCTTAGAGGCATCAGGTGAAAATCTTGGCTCTTGTACCAATTTTCCTCCATTGATAAGTACTTCTCTTCCCGATTTTAAATCCTTTACTTGATATTTACCCAAGAAGGAATGACGATATATCGGTAACGATTCTGTCAATAATAATATTTTAGACTCATCATTAGAAAATTCATAATTATAATATTTACCATCTACAATATTACCAATTTTATGCGTATTTACATACGAATATTTCACAATAGCATTACCCTCTATCACTGCATAATGTTCGCCATCAGACAGAGAAGAAATTCCTGAAATCCCTCGCCCACGATATTGTCCAGAATAGATTTTATCTAATGTAATTTCTTGCCCAAACGCTCCTAAAAAAGCCATTATAGACAATGATAAAAATATTTTTTTCATTTTTTAAGAATTTGTCCAAAGGTAAGAATTTTTTATCTTTTCCTAAAAATAAAGAGACACTCTATAAAAGTATCTCTTCATAATATTTTAACCTATTTCTACGCCGTTCTCTATTTTGTCATCTGGCGTTACGAAAGATAATTTTCCGTCTGGTTTTGTGGTAAGTAGAAGCATTCCTTGGGATTCTATACCACGGATTTTTCTTGGGGCAAGGTTAAGTAAAATCATTACTTGTTTCCCAATGCATTCTTCTGGGGTGAAACTTTCTGCGATACCCGAAACCACCGTGCGGATATCCACACCAGTATCCACTTTGAATTTTAATAATTTATCGGCTTTTTCAACTTTTTCAGCCTCCAAAATAGTAACCGTTCTTAAATCTATTTTTGCAAAATCATCAAAGTTTATTTGTTCTTTCATCGGATTAGCGTTTGGATTTGTTTTTTTATTGTTTTGTTTTGTTTGTTCTAATTTTTGGATTTGAGCCTCAATAACATCATCTTCTATTTTAGAGAAAAGAAGAGAGGATTCATTAATCTTATGTCCTGCAGATACAAGTTCTGTTTCTTTTTCTAAATCAATCCATTGTAATTTTTCAACATCAAACATTTTTAGTAATTTATCCGAACTAAACGGCATAAATGGTTCGCACATCTGAGCTAATGCAACTGCGATTTGAGCCCCAATATAGAGTGATTGAGCCGTTTTTTCAGGAGCGTCTTTGATGGTTTTCCAAGGTTCTTCTGTTTGAAGATATTGATTTCCGAATCTTGCTAAATTCATCAAGGAAGAAAGAGCATTTCTAAACTCATATTTATCTAAAAATTCTCTAATTTCGGTAGCTGTTTTTGAGATTTCTTTTATTTCTTCTGATGGTGTCCCTTGTGGAATTTCACCATTATAATATTTATGAATCAGCACAGCTACTCTATTGATAAAATTTCCAAAAATACCTACTAATTCGGAGTTATTTTTAGTCTGGAAATCCTTCCAAGTAAAGTTATTATCCTTAGTCTCTGGTGCAGACGACAACAATGCATACCTCAACACATCCTGCTGACCAGGAAAATCGGCTACATAATCGTGAGCCCACACCGCCCAATTTCTGGAAGTGGAAATTTTATCATTTTCAAGATTTAAAAACTCAAAGGCAGGGACATTTTGAGGCATTATATATTCTCCGTGAGCCTTCATCATAGAAGGAAAAATTATACAATGGAAAACAATATTGTCTTTACCGATAAAATGCACTAAATCACAGTTTTCATTTTGCCAATAATCTTTCCAATTTTTTCCATTTTTCTCTGCCCATTCTTGTGTGAAAGAGATATAACCAATCGGTGCATCAAACCAAACATAAAGAACTTTGCCTTCTGCATTTAGTAGAGGAACGGGCACTCCCCAATTGAGGTCGCGGGTCATTGCTCTTGGTTTTAAACCATCGTTGAGCCAAGATTTTACTTGTCCATAAACATTAGGTTTCCAATCATCTTTATGTCCTTTAATAATCCACTCTGTCAAGAAATTTTCATATTTATTGAGAGGAAGATACCAATTTTTTGTTTCTTTTAGAACCGGAACATTACCACTTAGAGCGGATTTTGGATTTATTAACTCCGTAGGGGATAGTGTAGAACCACATTTTTCACATTGGTCTCCGTAGGCTCCATCATTGCTACATTTTGGGCAAGTTCCCACAATGTATCGGTCGGCCAAAAACTCTCCTGCTTGCTCATCGAAATACTGCTCAGAAACTTCCTCTATAAAATCTCCATTATGATACATTTTGAGGAAAAATTCTTGGCTCACCTCATAATGTTTTTTGGAAGTCGTACGAGAGTATTCATCAAAAGAAATTCCTAAATCTTCAAAAGATTTTTTAATGATTTCGTGGTATTTATCTACTACATCTTGTGGCGTCACCCCTTCCTTTTTCGCTCTAATAGTGATAGGAATACCATGTTCGTCAGAACCACAAATAAATGCTACATCTTTCCCCATTCTCCTTTGGAATCTGGCATATACGTCAGCAGGGATATACACACCCGCCAAATGCCCAATATGCACTGGTCCATTTGCATACGGCAAAGCAGCGGTAATCATCTTTCTTTTTGACATAATTTTGATTTTTTGCAAAGATAAAACTAAATTCGTAATATAAAAAATTGAGGATTAAAAGATTATACTACAAAAATCTCCCCTCATCCATCATCAATGCTTCCCTCCCTTAAATATTTTATATATATGCAAAATTGCTGGAAAAATAGCCTCCATAGACTCTGACGCCCCTTTTGTAGAACCAGGTAACGCCATCACGAGAGTCTCTCCTATGGTACCCACTACGGAACGAGAGAGCATAGAATATGGTGTTCTATCTTGTCCGTAGGCACGAATCTGTTCAGCAACCCCTGGTATTTCTCTATCAAGAAGTGGTTTAATAGCTTCGGGGGTTACATCTCGTTTAGACAGCCCCGTTCCACCTGTAATAATTACCAAATTTTTCCCTTCGCTAATCAATCTTTTCACATTAGATTGAATTTCCAAAATCTCATCTGGAATTATTTTATATTCTTGATTTTCAATGTTTAATTTTTCTAAATGAGCAATAATTGCCTTACCAGCCTTGTCCTCTTTTTTTCCTGCAGAAATTGTATCAGAACATACTATTACGGCCGATTTCACTCCTTCGGCAGTATCTTTTATATCAGATTTCCCACCTTTTTTATCTACTAATTTTATTGATTTTATTTCAATATTTTTATCAATAGGCTTCAGCATATCATACATCGTAAGGGCCACCACAGAAGCCGAATGCATAGCCTCAACCTCCACTCCCGTTTTATAAATGGTATGGATTTCGGTAAAAATATGTATCTCTAACCCTCTCACATCAAAAGTAATAGCTGTGAATTCTATCGGCAAAGGATGGCAATCAGGGATTACATCGCTCGTTTTTTTAGCAGCAAAGAGCCCTGCCGTTTTAGACATTTCAAAAACATTTCCTTTTGGGACTTTGTTATTTAGTACAGCATCTATGGTCTGTTCGCTACTTACCTGCACCACAGCAGTGGCAATAGCTTTCCTTAGTGTATTATTTTTGTGGGTAATATTAACCATTTGATTTCCAGTTTTTAATATTTATTTTCTTTCCATTGATAGGTATCATCTTCCAAGATTTCCTTACCAAATAACGGAACTTCCTTCTTAAATCGTTCTACCATTTCATCACAAGCCTTGATTGCCTCCTTGCGATGCGGAGCAGAAGTGAATACAAAAAAACAAATCTCTCCTACGGCTACATTTCCCAAGGAATGATAAAAATGTGAGCAGGTAAGTCCATATTTTTCAATAATTTCCTCGCGAATTTCACTTGCCTTTTCTAATGCCATTTCTTCATACGCCGTAAATTCTAATGCCTTTACTTTCTTCCCACCAATAGAATCCTCTCGAACTTGTCCAAGAAAAATTCCATGCCCTCCAATATTCGTTTTTATAGTATGTTTTTGGATACTTTCCGCCACAAAACTCGGTAAGATAGCACCTTGCTTAAAAATATTTTTTATTTTTTTCATTTTATTATAATATTTTATTAAATTTTACCCATATATTTATTCAATCCACCTATTACATTCTTAATATTTTTAGAAGAAATACGATTATTTATTATTTCACAAGCCTTTTTACTTCTTATCCCAGAGGCACAAATCACAGCTATATTATCAAAAAATGATAATCTCTCCAAAGAATTTTCAATTTGTGAAAGCGGAATCTCTAATATGTTATTAATTAGAACCTTAGGTGTTTCATCAATATTTCTAACATCCAATAAAACTGAATTTTCTTGCTCTAAAAATTGCTGTAACTCATCCCAAGAATGGATTCCATCAAGGTCTATATTACAAAAGATTTGATAGTTATAATTTTCCACTTCCTGCTGATTTTTAGGGTATAACTTATTGGCATTATCATCATAATCTACAATCAGAGATTGATAATTTTTAGTATTGAAAATCAATAATCTATGAACCAAAACATCTTGCTTCGTTATCAACTTAATTACTTCATTTGCCTGAAAATTCCCGATAATCGCAGAAATAGTTGGCAACACCCCCGCCTCATTACAATTGGGTACCTCATCTCGTCGCGGAGGATTTGGAAATAAATCTCTATAGTTGGTTATCTTTCCATTTTTGGATACATTAAATACGGAAATTTGCCCTTCATAGTGATAGATAGCCCCATAAACCAATGGTTTTTGCCGAATAAAACAAGCGTCATTCACTAAATATCGCGTATTGAAATTATCTGTACAATCCACAATAATATCATAATTATCAATCAGTTGGAAAATATTTTTTTGATTAACTTCTTGATAATATGTATCTATAATTATTTCTGAGTTTCTGTTCTTTATTCTATTTTTGGCAACTTCTACCTTAGGTTGTCCAACTGAATTTTCATCATATAAAAACTGGCGATGTAGATTATGAAAATCAACCTTATCGCTATCCACTATCCCAATTCTACCAATACCAACTGATGCTAAAATCTCCAAAACAGGGCAACCCAACCCACCGATTCCTATTATTAAAACTTTGGATTCGGATAATTTTCGTTGATTTTCTTCACCGAAAAGCTGTATTTGTCTCAAATATCTCATAAAATTCGTTTTACTAAAGCACTATCCCCCCGAAAATGGAGGAAGAATTGCCACTTCTGCATTCTCTGGGATATTATCCTCATTTTCAGACTTTTTATTATTTACAACAATGATAAAAGTATATTGTTTACCCTCAGGATATTGATTTTCTATATAATTTTTTAAGTCTATCACTCTCTCGCAATGCCTATCTACGAAAAGCAAAGGACCACCAAAAATATCTGTCAGTTTTCCAAAAATTTTAATTTTCATAAAGCAAAATTAGATAAAAAAACTTTAATACCCCTATTTTGAGGTACTAAAGTAAAATGATTTTAACTAAGAAAATTTTGACTAAAAATATTTATTTTTAATATTTTCATATTGTTCTTTCGTATTTATATTCTGTAAAATATCTTCCGAAAAACTATCTGGAATATTAATGATTTTTGCATCTAAATCTTTTAATACTCTTTGCATTTTCAAATCACCTTCAATAATGTATTTTTCTATTTTTTCTTTAAAACAAAATGGATAAATTCCCAAAGTTGGGTAAATTTTATCCTTATAACTCACCACCGAAATTTGTCCTTTATTATAGTTATTAATTAGGAAATCAACAATTTGTACTGAAATAAATGGCATATCACACGGACAAACAAAAATATCATCTTGCTGAAATTCCAATGAGGCAAAAATCCCTCCTATCGGTCCTTTTTCAGTATAAATGTCTGTAATTACTGGCATATTTAAGAAAGAAAAATCCTCAGAAGCCCCCGAAATATACACTTCCGAGAATCTCATTTTCAAAATATTTGCTATTCTGCAAATCATCGGAATACCACCGAGCGGTAATAGAGCCTTATTTTCCCCCATTCGGCTACTTTTCCCACCCGCTAAAACGACCGCTTTCATCTTCAGAAAATTGCTTAAAACATTCGTTTATTTCTCGGAACATCTTCACGATTTTTTTTCCCTCTTCCGTGAGAACACTCCTACCTCCTGATTTTCCTCCCACTTCTTTCACAACTACTTCTTTATCACAATTTTGATTAATATCTCGTACAATCCCCCAAGCTCTACGATAGGGCATTTTTAATTCCTTTGCTGCCTCGGAAATAGAACCTAAAATATCAATTTGTTCTAATAACAAAGCCCTTCCAAAACCAATTTTAAGCCCTGTAGAAGTCTCAATCCAAATTCGTCCCTTTACCTTTAAATTTTCCATATTTTTACTTTTTCGCCTGATTTTATTTCTGTTTTCCCTGCGGGAAATTCTATCATACAATTAGCTACAACCAAAGAATCCATCTTGTAAGATTCCTGCGAGCCTAAAACCAAAACTTTACCTCTATCCAAATACCCTTTTAAAAATTGTGTCTGAGCCTCATTTTTCTTTATAATATCGTTAGTAATGATCGAAAATTCTTGTTCTTTAATAAAATTAACACGACCATAACAACCTAATATAAAGGGCTTTACATAATTATGATAACAAGAAAACACCGAGGCTGGATTCCCTGGTAAAGCAAATACAAATTGTTTTCCACGACGGCCAAAATAAACAGGCTTCCCTGGTTTCTGATTAATTTTATAAAATACTTCTTCTACACCTGCCTTTTCAAGAGAAGATTTCACAAAATCGTAATCACCAACAGAAATACCTCCCGTAAGTATCAATATATCAACATTTTGTAGAGATTTATTCACTGCCTCAAAAGTGGAATTTTCATCATCTTTGATATGCTCTATATTTCGGAACTTTAATCCAATTTCGGATAAGGCAGATTGTAGCATATAAGAATTAGAATTATAGATTTGCCCCTCTTCCAAAGGCTCTCCCAACTCCCTAAGTTCGTCACCTGTATAGAGTAAATCAATCTTCGGAGCCGAAAATACTTTAATTTTTTTAATACCAAAACCTGCTAAAAAACCAATCACAGCATGATTTATAAGGGTATGTTCTGGTAGTATCACTTCACCGACCTTCGTTTGAGAGCCTCTTCTTCGGATATTATCCTTGTGCTTCACCTTAAATCTATCAAATTTTATTATATCCCCTTCTCGCTCAACGATTTCCTGCACTACAATTGTATCTACACCTTTCGGTATTTTTGCACCAGTAAAAATCCTAACACACTCGCCAGTAGATAGTTCTATCTGTGGATTGACACCTGCGGGAACCTCTCCAACAATCTTCAACTCATCAAATTTTTCTAAATCAAGGAAACGAATTCCATAGCCGTCCATCGCCGAATTATCAAACGAAGGAACCTCTATTGGTGCCACAATATGTTCTGCCGAATACATACCTAATGCTTCAAGAAGAGAAACTTCCACAGAATCAGTTAATTGAATATTAGCTTCTATTAAATTTTTAGCTTGGGTTGCTGATATATATTGATTCATTTTTTCTATAAATTTTAGATAAAATTAATAAAAATTTTATGATTGGCAATAAAATTAGAATTTTCATCCTGTTGATGGCTAATAAAAAATACGATAGCTTCTTTTTCTTGTTGGTACTTCAAAATTTCCGTTTGCATCTTCTTCCTCATTTCCTTATCCACTGCCGAAAATGGTTCATCTAATAAAATTATTCCCGCCTCTTGTGCCAAGGTTCTTGCTAAGGCGACTCTCTGTTGTTGCCCGCCTGATAATTTTTGTATTTTTTTATCTTTAAACAACTCTAAATCAAAGACGTTTAACAATTCTTTAATTCTAAGAATATTCTTTTTCTTTTGGGCAAATTGAATATTTTCCTCCACCGACATATTAGGAAAAAGAGCATAATCTTGGAACATTAAAGCTATTTCACGTCTTTGTGGAGGTATATTTATTTTATTTTTTGTGTCTAATATTACTTTATTACCGATAGAAATTACTCCATAATCAGGAACAAGTAACCCTGATAAAATTCTAAAAAATGTAGTTTTGCCTATACCCGATTGTCCTACAACCTCTACTATATATTCTTCATTTATTTCCTCCTTAATGCTCAAAGTTTTATAGCCATCTGAGGTAAATATTCTATGTTTTATATCAATTTTCATCATCTTAAAATTTATTTATTTTAAATTTTTTATTCACACTAAAAACGATAATCAACATAATGAATGAAATGGCAAATAAAATTATAGAATATTGATTAGCAAGTTCATAATTAAGCGATTGCACTTCGTTATAAATCTCAATAGAGGCTATTCTTGTCTCGTTTGGGATGCTTCCACCTACCATCAAAATAATACCAAATTCACCAATACAATGTGCAAAAGTGATAGCCATTCCTGTAATGATAGAGGGTTTTATATTAGGCAAAAGAACCCTAAAAAAGGTGATAATAGGAGATTTCCCCATAGTGTAGCTTGCTTCCCGAAAGCTACTTGGCAAAGCAGACAATCCATTTTGTAATGGTTGAATCATAAACGGAATATTTGCAATAATACTTGCCAAGACAATCCCTTGAAAGGTAAATGCCAACTGAATACCCAGCGTCTCTCGAAAAAATGTTCCAACTAAATTATTAGGACTAAATAATACCAAAAGATAATACCCCATCACTGTGGGGGGTAATACCAAAGGCATACAAAGCAAAGCTTCTACCACAAATTTTAACCTAAAGCGAGAAAAAGCCAACCAATAAGCGACTGGTAACCCTATGCAAAATAGGATAAGTGTCGTTATGGTTGCCATTTTACCTGTGAGTAGTAAAGTTTCTAAGAAATCTATCATTAAAATACTATATTAATTATTCTCATATCCATATTTAGCCCAAATAGGCTTAGCTGTTTCACTTGTAATATAAGAATAAAATTTACTCGTATAATCTTGGTTTCCAGACTTTAAAATAACTCCGCCTTGCTCAATAGGACTTGCCTCTTGTGAAGTGAGAACATAATAATTTCCCTTTCCTCTCATCTCTGGTGCCAAAACAGTTGATAAAGCCACAAAGCCAATATCTGCACTTCCAGAGGACACAAATTGAGCAGTTTGGCTAATATTTTCTCCCCATACAATTTTAGATTTTAAAGATTCATAAGCTCCTATTTTCTCTAAAGCTACTATAGTATTCCTTCCGTAAGGTGCCAATTCGGGATTAGCAACTGCAATTTTATTAATAGACTTATTTTCAAGAACTTTCAATCCTTTTGAAACATCAATACTCATAGACCAAAGAGCAATTTTCCCACGAGTATATACATTTGGCTTAGACATTGTAAGTCCCTTATTATCCAATGTTGCGGGAAATTTCGTATTTGCTGAAAGAAATAAATCAAAATCTGCCCCATTAATAATCTGTTGAGTAAGAGTCCCTGACGAACCAAAAACTATTTCTATCCGATAATTAGGATTTTTGGATATAAAATCCTTTTTAAGGTCTTCCAAAACAAACCTTAAATTTGCTGCTGCAGCTACTTTAATAGTTTGTGTTCCCGTAGAACGAGGTACATTCTCTGAGGTTTTGCAAAATTGTAACACTAATAGTACTGCCGAAAAAAAAATAATTTTTAAAAATTTCATAAGTTATTATTTATGTATTAAACAAAAATTATCAATATGTTTTTTTTACCCTAACGATGATTAAAAAAAACTTTCCTTCGCAAGTTTAGAAAAAAAATACTATAATAAATACCACAAAAAATATGATATTTATCACCCTCCTATTTTTATCATACTTCTATTAACAATTTTATTATTATCAATAGATTCTATTTTATCAAACTGTCCACCTTTTTCTTTATGTTTTCTCCAAATCCCATACTGAATGGCTTCTTTTATATCTTTTCCTTCACGATAAAGTTTTAGTAAATCAAACTCCTCCGCTCCAAAGAGACAATTTTTCATTTTACCATCTGCCGTAAGCCGTACCCTATTACAACCTCCACAAAAAGAATCACTCATAGTAGAAATAAAAGCAAATTGCCCGCAGGAATCCACCCTTATTTTATATTTTTTTGAAGTATCATTAAATGCATCTTCCATCTTAAGGATATCATATTTTTCTTCCACTATCCTTAACATTTCTGCAATAGGCAATACTTTATTTTTTTCCCAAAGATTACCACTAAATGGCATAAACTCTATGAATCTCATTTCTATGGGATATTTGTGAGATAACTCTGCAAGAGACAAAATTTCATCATCATTAATCCCCTTCATTACTACAGCATTTAATTTTACATTAAACCCTCGTTCTATACTTTGCAGGATATTTTCCCAAACTTTTGGATACAAATCTCTTTTAGTAATGGATTTAAATCGCTCTCTATCGAGAGAATCTATACTAATATTAAGGTCACGGATATGTGTTTCTTCAAATAAGTCAAAATATTTATCAAGAATAACGCCGTTTGTTGTTATCCCTAATTTCACATTCAGTGTAGCAAGTTTTGTGATAATTTCAGAAAAATCACGTCTCACCAAAGGTTCGCCCCCCGTAATACGAATTTTAGAAATCCCAAAAGAATCAACAAAAATTTTAGAAATTCCAAAAACCTCATCTGCCGACATCATTTTTGAAGACGGAGTAGCAAAGAATGGCTCTTCGGGCATACAATACAGACAGCGGAAATTACAGCTGTCTGTGATGGAAACCCTTAAATAATTGTGTTTTCTTCCAAATGAATCTAATAAATCAATACTCATATTCTTCTTCTTTTTCGTTCCCCTTCATAATTTTTCCAGTTGGTATTTTAGGGATATACTTCAAGAAGAAAAGCAAACAAAGAAAAATAACTGTAGAGCCTATTGCAGACCAAGTAGCAAAGGGCTGAACTTCAATTTCTGTATTATATAAGTATAGTGCTTTATTGATTGTTCCGAACAAAAGCCACATTTGTAGTGATGAGAACATAACATATAATACTATAACGAAAGATAGCATTTCATTGATACGATATGTAACTTTTGTAATAGGTTTTTTTCTAATTGCCATTTTGATAATTATTTAAAATCAATATTTTACCATTAAGAATGGTGTATTTTATGATTAATTTTCTTCTCATAAGCATAATCCTGAACATAGATTCTATCATCCTTCACAACTACAGCTAGTTGTGCCAATGGTCTTGGTGGTGGTCCTTGAAGTACATCTCCATTCTCAGGGTTAAAATACCCATGGTGACAAGGGCATTCAATAATTTTTTTATCGTGCTGATAGATTACAGAGCAAGACAAGTGAGTACATTTTTGCTCATAAACTTTCCATTTATTTTCATCCATACGGATTAGCATATATGGATTTCTATGGTCTCCATTGATATAGAAAGTCTTCTGATTACCGATTTCTAATTCGTTTGTGTGACATACGAAATAATCTTTGATAGGCTTTTTCTTGTAGAAATAGTTAAACAATGGAATAAAAATATTAGCAAAAGCCATTAACCCAGAAAAAAAGGTAATTACCTTAATAAAATCTCTACGAGAAACATACCCAGCTTCTCTTTTTTTAATTGGGAAATCGGATTTCCAATCAGGAATATTGTTGTTATTATTTTGACAACCGCAATTCGACATATCTTTTCTTTAAAATTTAATGTTAATAATTAAGTAAAAATTAAACAATTTAGATTTAGAATACTTTGAGTTCTTCGCTACCTTTCGGCATCATCACATTCACTTTTGTGGATACTACCTCCTCTCCGAATATGAACTTATTAACCGGTGTGGAGTTTGGTCGTTTTTTAGCGATATTTTCTCTTGTATCAAAAGTCAATGCTCCTGATGGACAAACTGTAGCACACATAGGTTTTAGTCCTACACTTGTTCTATCGTAGCACATATTACACTTCATCATCAGCATTGCATTTTGGTCAGGGATTTGAGGTACCCCAAAAGGACAACCCATTACACAGTTAGCACATCCGATACATTTTGATACATCAGCTGAATGCACTATTCCAAATTCGTCTTTGGTAATTGCATCGGCAGGACAAACATTAGCACATATTGGGTCATCGCAGTGCATACATACCTGCACTGTAGTCTGGATAGTTTCTTTTCTATCTACATAATGTATATGAATCATAGATGTTTCCCCATTAGTTTCGCACTCCGCACAAGCCATCTCACAAGAGTGACAACCTATACATCGTTGCATATCAAGAAAAAACTCCATATCATTGAACTTCTCAAATTGTTCAGCCATAATCTCTCTTTACAATTTTGACACGAACCAAATGATTCATTAATTTTTAATGAATGATTCGCTTTTATTTATATTTTTAATCTCCTTTTCAATTCTAATTTTCTCAGTCAAGATTCCAATTTAGTATTGAATATCTCTACTTCTATAAGCCAACTCTGCGGAGTCTTCTGCTTTTTTTCTACCTGTTTTTTCTATTTTACAAGCACAAACTTTAAACTCCGGCATTTTAGAAATTGGGTCTAATCCATCCAATCCCACAGTAAGTTGATTTACAGAATTAACTCCTCCCCAGTGATATGGAATGAATATAGTATCCTTTCTGATGGTTTCCACGACATTTGCAGGGAACAATGCCTCTGCCCTACGAGTTTTAACACGAATTAAATCTCCATCTTCAATACCATATTTACTTGCTAACTCTGGATGTATTTCCATTAATGGTTCTGGATAAATATCAACTAACTTACCAATTCTTCGTGTTTGAGTTCCTGATAGATATTGAGATACTACACGACCGCTGGTTAGCACTATTGGATATTCTTCATCTGGTTCCTCCGTAGGTGTGATATAAGGGGTAGGATTAAAGTGTGCCTTACCATCATTAGTTTTGAATTTTCTATCTTCCCAAAGTCTCGGAGTACCTGGATGATCGAGGTCTGGACAAGGCCAAAATACTCCCATATTTTTCTCTACCTTCTCATAAGTAATACCGTAATAATCAGCATAAGAATTTTTGGAAATATGTCTCAACTCATTAAATATATCCTCCGAGCAAGTATAATTAAATTTATCCTCTTGGCCTAATCTCCTTGCTAACTCCTTGAATATTTCGAGGTCTCTCATTGCTTTTCCTGGTGGATTTACGGCACCTGTAATACGCACTACACGACCTTCTGAAGTAGTAGTAGTTCCTTCCTCTTCTTCTTGCAAAGAACCTGCTAATATAATATCAGCATGTCTCAATGTTTCCGAAAGGAAAAAATCTATACCTGCATAAAACTCTAATTTTTCTAATGCACTCCTCACATAGTGATTGTTCGGAAGAGATACAAGTGGATTAAAACAAATAGATAATAGTCCCTTAATCTCTCCTCTATTGATAGCATCTATAATTTCATAAGCACTAAGCCCCTTTCTTGGTAGTTCGGACTCTGGGATACCCCAAAAATCAGCTACTATTTTTCTATGTTCTGGATTTTCAATATCTCTGTTACCAGGTAACTGATCACACTTATGTCCATGTTCTCTTCCCCCTTGTCCATTTCCTTGACCCGTGATAGTTCCATAACCACAATAAGGTTTTCCGATTCTACCTGTAGCCAATACTAAATTAATACAACTCAATACATTCTGAACTCCCTTTCTGTGTTGTTCTATCCCACGAGCATGCATTAGGAATGAAGTTTTTGCTTTTCCCCACATCTCTGCCGCCTTATAGATTAAGTCTGCTGGTACCCCTGTAATCTTTTCTCCCCACTCTAAGGTACAGTGTTCTACTTCCTTAATAGTCTCTTCCCAACCCGAAGTATAATTATCAATAAAATCATGATCTAACCAATCATTATCGATCAATACTTTCAACATCGTATTAGTTAAGGCTGTATCTGTTCCTGGTCTTACTGGCAGGTGTAAATCTGCTGTTCTAGCAATAGGGATTTGTCTTGGGTCTATTACAATTATTTTTGCTCCATTATCTCTCGCTTCCCAAATTCTATAAGTAAGCACTGGGAAACATTCTGAGACGTTCGCTCCAGTAATAATAATCACCTCTGCATGAGCCAAATCTGCCCAAGAGTTAGAAGATCTATCCATACCGAAAGCTTTCTTATTGGCAGCTCCTGCACTCACCATGCAAAGACGCCCGTTATAGTCTAGATTTGCTGTTTTTAGTGCCACACGAGCAAATTTCCCTACTGTGTAACTTTTCTCAGTAGATAACGATACGCCTGAAAGCATTGCAAAAGCATTTCTTCCATATTTTTCTTGGATTCTTCTGATTTCTTTTACAACAACATCAAAAGCCTCATCCCATTCTATTGGAACAAACCCTACACCCTCTACCCTCTTCATCGGAGTGAGTAATCTATCTGGGTGATTATCTTGCATATATCTCTGAACACCTTTCGGACAAAGTCTCCCTTCATTGAATGGGAACTCTTTCCAAGGCTCAAAGCCTACTACTTTTTTATCTTTTACTTTTAGCTTGATACCACACTGCAAGCCACAAAAACAACAATGCGTTTTTACAAGTTCATCTGGATTCTGTGGATTATTTCTTATTGTCCCTGTATTAGGATAATGTTTATGCGGACCAAATTTTTCAATAATATCATCTGCTGGTATTGGTAATTTTGCCATATCTCTTGTTATCTTTATTAAAATTACGACTAAGCATAATTTTATGTTAATTATTTTTAATCTCTTCCTCTATATTTTTTCTATCCGAAGAAGCTTCCTGCTTCTTTTCTTGCCTTCAAATGTGCCTTAGCAAGCATACATCTCTTACCTTCTGGACTATATTCTAAATAGCTCATTCCTTCTTCATTCTCCAATTTGAATCCCATTTCCTTGGTTATTTCTTTCAAATCTGAAATATGCAATTTAGAAGTGTATTCTTGTCCCGTATGTGGACATACTTGCATACCTTGCTTTTTACCCTCTATTCTGTATATATTTGCTCCTACTTGTGCAGGTCTTTGAAAAATATGGAAAAACTTACCAAAAGGTATCCACATCAAAAACATTGCTACTGTAATAGCGTGAGTAATAGCCATAAACTGAGACATTTTACCTTCTAAGAAAGTATAATCAAACCAAATACCTAATCCCGTAACAGATACTATTACCAACAAAAATAATGGTAACCAATCCCTCTCAAACCACTGAGATGCCAATTGCCCCTCATCTACGAAACGGCGGTGCATCATTATTAAGCAACCCACAATTACCATTATTGCCGTCCAAACCAAAACATGGAACAAAATCAAAGCTAATACTGTGTGTAGCTCAAATTTCATCACCGTAATACCCCAAAAATGAGTCTCATAAATGGATGTAGAACCCTCCTCCAAGGTAAAGTGCATCCAACCGAAAGTAAGCCCAAAGGTTACCGCAAAAGAAATTAAACATCCCGTAGCTAATAAGAAATGTCCTAACCATCTCATTTTTCCACGAGGAAAAATGAACTTTTGAAGTAAAATATTCTTAAAGGACAATTTCCCCATCTCTCGGGTATAAGTCCAAAAATCTTTACTAAATACATACTCCCAAGTCCTATCCCAATATTTCCTTGTGGGTGGGCGTTGCAACCAAATTGTATGACGATATGCCAAGCCAAAAGTCATCGCTATCGTCCCAAAAAAGTAAATAATCAAGGCTGCATCATAATTCTGCAAATTCACTGACCCTATCAAAGTCAAAACAATTACCCCCAAGGTCCATAAACAGGCATTCCTAAATGCTTTCTTATTAATGTTCTTTAAAAATATATCAAACATAATTTTACTTTATTTATAAGTTTAAAATTCTCTTGATTTGCAAAATTAATATTTTTTATTTGTAAATAATCTTCACACCACTGCTATTTAAAATTATTCTAAAACACAAAATTATGTATTTTTTTGATTTTCAATATATTAAATACAAACATATGATATTTATCATATATTTTAGTACCATAATTTATAATAAAAAATTTCATCAAAATATCTTTTCGAAAAAAATCGTCTCTTTTTTCATTTTCGTATGATAATATTTTAGTAAATTAGCAGAAAAATTCATTCTATGCAAAAAACAATTGATTACATTCATCAGAATAAAGACAGATTCGTAGAAGAGTTGTTTGATATACTTAGAATACCTTCTATTTCAGCTGATTCTACCTACAAAAATGATGTATTAAAATGTGCTAATGTAGTGGCAGAATATCTAAAAAAAGCAGGGGCCGACAATGTAGAAGTATGTCCTACAAAAGGAAATCCTATTGTATATGGAGATAAAATTATCAGTTCCGAACTACCAACCGTATTAATCTATGGCCACTACGATGTGCAACCACCAGACCCACTAGAACTTTGGAACAAACCACCTTTTGAACCATACATTGCTAAAACAGATTTGCATTCCGAAGGAGCGATTTTTGCTCGTGGGTCTGCGGATGACAAAGGGCAATTCTTTATGCATCTAAAAGCCTTTGAAGCAATGATGGCTACGGATACTCTGCCTTGTAATGTAAAATTTATCATTGAAGGAGAAGAAGAAATTGGTTCCGTGAGTCTAGGTGATTTTACTAAAGAAAATAAAGAACGATTGGCCTGCGATTGTATCTTAATCTCCGATACAAGTCTATATTCTATGGAACAACCTACAGTAACCACTGGTTTGAGAGGGCTCAGCTATGTAGAAGTAGAGATTGAAGGACCAAATCGCGATTTACACTCAGGGCTATATGGTGGGGCTGTTCCTAACCCTATCCACACCCTAAGCAGAATGATTGCTCAGCTAATTGATGAAAATGGGCACATAACAATTGATGGTTTTTACGACAATGTAGAGGTAGTTTCTTTGGAAGAAAGAGCCGAAATGAATAAACTAAAAGACGATGCCGAGGCCTACAAAAAATCCATCGGACTACAAGGTTTAGAAGGTGAAAAAGACTATACAACACTCGAAAGAACCTCCATACGCCCTACTTTGGACTGCAATGGCATCTGGGGAGGATACATTGGCGAAGGTGCAAAAACCGTAATTCCATCTAAGGCCTATGCCAAAATATCTATGAGACTCGTGCCTTACCAAACACCCGAAGAAATTACAGAAAAATTCACCCAATATTTCAAAAAAATTGCACCTGATAATGTAAAAGTTGTAGTAAATCCTCATCACGGAGGGATGCCATATGTACTCCCAATCGATACGAAGGAATTCCAATCTGCAAAAAAAGCTATGGAAACAGCCTTCGGTCGAGAAGTATTGCCATTCCGTAGCGGAGGCAGTATCCCAATCACTGCGATGTTTGAGCAGGTACTTGGTTCCAAATGTGTTCTTATGGGATTTGGTTTAGCATCCGATGCTATCCACTCGCCAAATGAGCATTATGGAGTATCTAACTTCTTTAAAGGTATAGAAAGTATTCCTCTTTTCTTTGAGCATTACTCAAAATAGTTTATATTTATAACCAATGAAAAACTTTGTTAATTATTTAATAAAGTTTTTCATTATTTTATACTAACACAATATCCCTTGCCTATACAAATGAAACTCTATCAGCAAAAAATACAAACACCTCTGGGGACGATGGTCGCTTGTGCTAATGAAAACGGCCTATGTTTATTTGATTTTGAAGATACAAAAAATTTAGACAAGGAGCTCCTCCAAGTATCTGAGAAACTACAAAGTACTATTTACGAAGAGGAAAATACCATCTTAAAACTACTAAAAACACAAATTACAGAATATTTCAATGGTCAGAGGGAATCCTTCTCTGTGCCATTAATACTCATCGGAACCAAATTCCAAAGGGAAGTTTGGCAAACCTTACTAAAAATCCCCTATGGAAGCACCATTTCTTACCTACACGAAGCCACACTGATGGGTAAGCCAAAATCGGTGCGAGCCGTAGCCAATGCCAACGGACGAAACAAAATCCCTATACTAATCCCCTGCCACCGAGTGATAGGAGCCAATAAAACCCTCACAGGATACAGCGGAGGTATTTGGAGAAAAGAATTCTTAATCAATTTAGAGAAAAACTCCTCTACATTATCATTGACAAAGGGTTAAAAAATGAAAAAACAGATAGACATCGTAGTTCCTTGTTACAACGAAGAAGGAAACATAAAAAGACTCCACCAAGAAATAGACAATATATTCCGCGAGCAATTGCCACAATACGACTATTCCATTATTTTCGTGAATGATGGCAGTTCTGATGGTTCGCTATACATACTCCAAAAAATGAGTCATGAATATATCAACATCAAATATCTATCTTTTTCAAGAAATTTTGGGCATCAAATTGCCGTAAAAGCAGGTATGGACAAGGCTCTTGGAGATGCCGTGATTTCTATGGATTGTGATTTGCAACACCCTCCAAATCTCATACCTACTCTCGTCCAACATTGGGAAGCTGGAAATGAAGTCGTGGCTACCATAAGGCAAGACACCAAGAGTATCAGCACTCAAAAACAACAATCATCTCATTTATTCTACAAATTTCTGAATCTATTATCAGATATTGAAATAAAAGATGGTACAGCGGATTTCCGCCTTTTGGACAAAAAAGTAATTGCCGTAATTCGTACTATGAACGAAAACGAGCCATTCCTGAGAGGTATTATTCCATGGGTCGGTTTTCGGCAAATATACATTCCGTATATCGCACAAGAGAGATTCTCTGGACAAACGAAATATACGATGAAGAAAATGATAAACTTAGCCTTAGCAGGCATTACAGCTTTCAGTGTAAAACCATTGTACATAGCTGTATTTTTGGGGTTTATATTCTCAGCTCTATCATTATTATACATACCCTATGTATGTTATGCATTCATCAACAGAACAGAAATATCTGGCTGGGCCTCTTTAATTATGACCATCGTGTTCTTTGGTGGGCTAAACCTCATCATTTTGGGAATTATTGGCATCTATATCGGTAAGATTTTCAAACAAACCAAAGAACGGCCGAGCTACATCATCAGTGAAGAAAAATTATAAATTTGAAGTTTTAAAAAATAAAAAATGATATATCTAAGTTTTGATATTGAAGAATTTGATATGCCGAAGGAATATGGCTACGAGATACCATTTGATAGACAAATATCTATCTCGCGAGAGGGACTATTAAGTATTTTGGATTTATTAAAAAAATACAATGCTAAAGCTACATTCTTCTCTACCGTAACTTTTGCCCAACAAGTTCCCGACATTATACAGAGACTTTTGAACGAAGGCCACGAACTTGCATCCCACACCTACTACCACTCAGAATTCGAGATTTCTCATCTAAAAAAGAGCAAAAATGCCTTAGAAGAACAATTCGGTGTGGAGATAAAAGGGCTGAGAATGCCAAGAATGGCCGAGATATCCGCAGAAGAAGTAGCCAAAGCAGGATATGTATATAACTCATCCATCAACCCAACACTATTGCCTGGACGATACAACAAACTCAGCAGCCCCAAAACCATCTTTCAAGAAGGAAATTTGTGGCAAATTCCCACAGCTGTGAGTTGCTTCCGAATACCCCTTTTTTGGTTATCATTCCATAATTTTCCAATGTGGATTTATCAATTTTTATTATCCCAATGCATCAAGGATACAAAGTATGCCACGCTATATTTTCACCCTTGGGAATTTACAGACCTACATCAAAAAGAGTTTAATTTCCCATCATATGTAATGAAAAATACCGGTAATAAAATGATTGCTCGATTTGAAAAATTACTTCAATTCATTAATAAAAAGCAATGGAAAACAGGACTATATAAAGACCTTATCCCCGAATAATAACAAAAAAGGCTATCAAATTTGATAGCCTTTTTTATCTAAATATTATCTTAAACTCGCTTGAAATTTAGTTTCAAATATCTTAATGATTTTATCCATCACCTCAGTAATTTCCTTATCCTCCAGAGTTTTTTCCTCATTTAATAATTCAAAACTCAATGCATAAGATTTCTTACCTTCTGGAAGGTTTTTACCCTCATATACATCAAAAAGATTTACAGATTTCAGGATTGGAGATTTCTCCTTCATCACAGCTTCATATAGTTCCGAATAAGTTACATTTTTATCCACAAGCAGAGCCAAGTCTCTTCTTATTTTGTTAAATTTAGGAATATCAACAAATTTAAAATTATCCTTATTTCTGAGAGATTCTACTACTTCTATTTCTATTTCAGCATAGTAGCAATCTTGCTCAATATCAAATGATTTTAATAATTGAGAGGAAACCTTTCCGATTCTTGCCATAACTTTTTCTCCAACGAGGAGTTCTATTGCATCAGCGAATCTATTATCTACCAATGATTTTTCGACGAATGTAAATCCTAATCTATCCAACAACAATTGGACATAACCTTTTAGATAATAGAAATTAGTTGCAGATTTTGGTTCGAGCCAATTCTCTCTCACCTCTCTTCCTGATACCAAAATCGCAAGTTGCTTTCTTTCTGTATAACTTTCTCTCTTTTGATAAATTTTACCTAACTCAAAGAACTTGATATCCGGATTTTTACGATTGATATTATAAATTGTATTCTCCAAAAGGCCTTGTAGAAGAGATGTTCTCATAAAAGCCAAATCGCCACTCAGTGGATTTAACAACTTAACAGCCTCAGGTGTTACATTTTTCTCTGCAGTAAGAGAGTTGTTCATCACCTCGTAGAAGCCATTACTCTGCAAAGTTCTTGCCCAAGAGTTTTCCAATGCCTCTTGATTATCAAGATACAATTTAATCGGTGTAAAGGCTATCTTATTAGGAGCATCTACCTTATTGTAGCCATATATTCTTAGGATTTCTTCTATCACATCTATCTCTCTGGTCACATCAGCTCGGTAGGCTGGCACAGAGATTTCTACACCATTTGTTATTTCATTTAACACTTTAATATCCAAAGATTTAAGGATTTCTTTAATCTTATCTCTATGGATTTTCATTCCTAAAATTTGGTCTATTTTAGAGAAACGAAGAATCACGTAATGGTCTTCTATTTTATTAGGGTAATGCTCAATAATATCCCCAGCTAATCTACCGCCCGCTATATCAGTAATCATCTTAATAGCATGGGTGATAGCGGTCTTTACATTATTTGGATCGATTCCTCTCTCGAATCGGAAAGACGCATCGGTATTTAGCCCATGATATTTTGCAGATTTTCGGACAGCAACGGGATTAAAATAAGCACCTTCCAAGAAAATATTTATCGTCTCTGAATTCACTCCCGAAGTAGCCCCTCCGAGCACCCCTGCAATAGCAAGAGGTTTATTTTGTCCATCTTTTACGACAATTTCAGAACCATTGAGAGTTCTCTCCACCCCATCTAAGGTTGTCAATCTTGTTCCTGCATCTACTACGCCTACTTTGATTTTTTGCCCTGAAATCTTATCCGCATCAAAAGCGTGAAGTGGTTGTCCATATCCGTGCAAAATATAGTTTGTAATATCTACCACATTATTGATTGGAGACACCCCTATTGATTTCAATCTATTCTGCAACCACACTGGGGATTCTTCGACTACTACATTTTCTATTACAGCACCAAGATATCTCGGGATAAGTTCTTCATTTTCAATATCTACACTAAAACTATGTGTTCCCTCCGCTTCTAATACCTCCGAACTTACTTTTTCAAATTCAGAATGCATATTATTGGAAACAAGGAATGCATTGAGGTCTCTGGCAACCCCATAATGAGACATAGCATCAGTTCTATTTGGAGTTAATCCTATCTCAAAAATCTCATCTTTTGCAATATCAAAATAATCAGCAAAAGGCGTTCCTACCATAAATTTTTCAGCATCAAGCACCATTATACCATCGTGATTATCGCTAAGGCCCAGCTCGTCTTCTGCACAAATCATACCTTGAGAAATCTCGCCACGGAGTTTCGCTTCTTTTATCTCAAAGAAATTTCCTTCTTTATCATAAATTTTCGTTCCGATAACGGCCACAGGCACTACTTGCCCAGCAGATACATTAGAAGCCCCACAGACGATATTTAGGATTTTTCCATTCCCCACATCCACGGTCGTTACTTTCAATTTATCAGCATTTGGATGCTTTTCACAAGTGAGTACTTTTCCTACTACAATTCCCTCTAAACTACCACGAATGGACTCAAACTGGTCTATTCCTTCTACCTCCAAACCAATATCTGTAAGGAATTCACCTATTTTCTCTGACTTTAAGTCAGTTTTAATATAATCTTTAAGCCAATTATTAGAAATTTTCATTTTTAATCTTGATTAATAGTTGCAAATTTACGATTTTTTACACAAATATCATCTGTTACTTCACGACTAATAATGGAAAATCCATTTTTTTCGCCAAATCCTCACTGAGACTGTGAGTAAAGAGACTATCAATGAAACTCAAATCTCGCTTAGCAATCACCACAATATCAATATTTTCATCAAAAATAAGTTGATAAATACCCTTGGTTACACTATCAGATATTTTTTTGATAAAAATAAGTTTTTCATTTCTGAATTCACTCTCCCAACTTGCTATTTTTTTGTCTATCAACTGCTCCTCTACCTCTATATTTTTATCATTTTTTATAACATATAGAACCTTGATTATTAGATTATTATCATCATAAAAATTTAATAAATTTGCCAAAATAGGTTTATCCGAATCTTTCAATGCACTTGCAAAACCAATATTTTTCACTCCCTTAAATATAGCTTTTTTAGGAATGCTCAAAATAGGAATATCGAGACTACGAAGTGCATTCATCGTATTACTACCCCATAGTTTTTTTTCAAAATTAGTAGCACCACTTGTTCCCATCACTACGAGGTTAATTTTCTCTTTTTCAATAATTTTCCCTAATGTCGAAACCAAACTCCCCGATTTAAAAATGAAATTAAGTTTCACATCGGATAAATTATTTTCCTCAGCAATCATTCTTAATTTTTTGCTTTCTTCCTTAAAATACTCAAACTCATCAAGTTCCACATCCACATAAATCGTAGCTACCAATTCTGGCTGTCCTCCGTAGAGTGTAGATATTACTTTTTTGTCATAAATATGGGTAATAAATACCTCAGCGTTATATAATTTCGCTAGGTGAAGTGTATATAAAAACGCATTATTTGCCGTATCCGAAAAATCTGTCGGAAATAATATTTTCTTCATAATATCAATTTATTAAATACTGTTTTTCTCTACCAAAATTAAGTATTTTAACTTACAAAAACAAATTTGAGGTAGTAAAATTACCACCTCAAATCTATAAATATATAATCAAAATTATTAAAACCCTACTAAAGGCATTGATAACATCAAAATACTTTCTCCATCCTCTAATCCATCAATTGGCTCAATAACGGCAGGGCGATTTGGCTGAGACATTTTAAATATAACATCATCAGATATCAAGGCTTTCAAAATATCCGATAAATATCTCGCATCAAAACCTATATCCATTGGCTCTCCAATATAGCTACATGGCACTTTCATATTGGCACCTTTTCCAAACTCTGTATCTTCTGCCTGTAGATGAAGATTATCTTTTGACAATTTGAATCTCACTTGATGAGTAGATTCGCTAGACATAACAGAAGCTCGCTCAATGGAGCTCAATAGTAGATTTCTACCAATAGTCATATGATTTGGAATATCCTTAGGTATCACAGCTACATAATTAGGATATTTTCCATCTATCAAGCGACAAACCCAAACATAGTCTTCTAATATAAATCTCGCATTGTTCTCATTGAACTCAATTTTAACGGACTCATTAGTATTCCCAAGAATAGTTTTTAGTACAGATAAAGCTTTTTTTGGAATAATAAACTCCACATTATCTTCATAAACAATATCTTTTCTTGTATAGACTACCAATCTGTGAGAGTCTGTTGATACAAAATTACAACCCTTTTCAGTAAACTGGAAAAACACCCCTGTCATCACTGCACGCAAGGGGTCATTAGATACTGCAAAAAGAGTATTCAAAAGAGTCTTATATAACACTTCTGATGGTATTGTAATAGTTTTTCCTGCATCAATATTAGGTAATGATGGATACTCATCTTCATTATCAAGGGCGATAGTAAATACATCTTTATCATTCCAAATATCCAATTTCTTACCTCGTCCTCTTTCATTGGCTTCCACAATAAAAGTAAGAGGTTGCTCTACGAAAGTTTTCATCAAAGTCTGCAACATTTTTGCAGGCACAGCAATTTTGAATACATCTTCTGAATTTACTTCAAGACTTGTTACCAAAGTGGTCTCCCCATCAGATGCCGTGATTGTGAGTTTTGATTGATTTACTTCGAATAAAAAATTTTCTAAAATAGGATTAGTCGAATTAGATGACGAACTTGCTAAAACACTTCCTGCGATGCTTAACTTTTTTCTTAATTCGCTACTTAATATCGTAAATTTCATTTTTTCGTCTTTAATTTCTTGCAAAGATACAACTTTTATCAAAAAAACACAATATTTAAACATTTACTCACTCAAATGAAGATTACTCTCAAAAATATTTATTGAAATTTATTAGGAAAATCAGGATATTTTTCTTATTTTTGCGACAAAGAAAAAAGAATGATTATAATTGCATTTTTAGAGAAGTATAATCCTTTCCAGAGAAGGGTGCTTTTTTCCGCTCTAAAAGCATGCAAAATATAATATATTATAACGCCGATAATCCTACACGATTATTGGCTTTTTTATTGAATTAACTCGAATAAAAATACAATAAATATGAGCAATACTTACAAATCCGCTGGTGTAGATAAAGAAGAAGGCTACAAAACCGTAGACAAAATCAAGAAAGCAGTAAGCGAAACCCACAACGAAAATGTTCTCAATGGCATTGGAAGTTTTGGAGCATTTTACCAAATCGCTGGGTATAAAAACCCTGTCCTTGTCAGTGGGACAGATGGCGTAGGTACCAAACTTAAAATCGCTATTGACACAAAAAAATTTGACACTATTGGGATTGACTGCTTCGCAATGTGTGCCAATGACATTCTTTGCCATGGAGCCAAGCCCCTTTTCTTCCTTGATTACCTCGCTTGTGGGAAATTAGACTCTGATACCGCAGCCGAAATCGTACTCGGAATCACCGAAGCTTGTAAAAATAACGAATGTGCCCTCATCGGTGGAGAGACTGCCGAGATGCCAGGTATGTACCAACCTGGTGACTATGATGTCGCAGGGTTCTGCGTAGGTATTGTAGAAAAAGACCAAATCATTGACGGCTCTAAAATCCAACAAGGGCATAAAATCATCGCTCTGCCAAGTTCAGGATTCCACTCAAATGGCTTCTCCCTCGTTAGAAAGATATTCCCTGACTTTAATGAAACCTTTGAAGGAAAACCTCTCTATGAAACCCTCTTAGAACCTACAAGATTGTATTACAAACCTATACATAAACTCCTCAAAGAAGTAGATGTAAAGGGCATCGCACACATCACAGGAGGAGGATTGATAGAAAATGTACCGAGAATAATCCCAGAAGAATTATGTGCTGATATTGACATCAATAAAATCCAAGTTCCAAGCATTATGCAAGAGTGTGAAAAACGCGGTAACATAGATAGAATGGAGATGTTCGGCACTTTCAATATGGGCGTAGGTATGGTAGTTATAGTAGAGGCACACGAAGTAGAAAAAACACTTTCTCTCCTTGATGATGCCTATGAAATAGGAGAAATCACCGAAGGAAAAGAAAAAATAAACCTAAAATAATTTTATAAGTAGTAGGCATAAAGGCTTACTACTTATGGTTAAAGTCTAAAAACATTAAAATCATCAACGGAAACGAGTAAAAAATACAAGAATACCGTGAAAAAATAAATCCTACCAGTAAAATAAAGACCAATACCTGTAAAAAACTGAGGAATACCTGTAAAAAATGGAGGAATACCACGAAAAAATAAATCCTACCAATAAAATAGAGACCAATACCATAAAAAAATAGAAGAATACCTGCAAAAAACCAATAAATACAATAAAAATGGATACCAACACACCAAAAACAGAAGATAATATGCCTAAAAAAGAGGAAAACACTCCTAAAAAAGAAGGGAGTACACCTAAAAAGACAAGAAAAACCTATCTTACAGACCAAGAGCTGGTTCAAAAATTTGGGATACTCTTTGAAAACATCAAAACCCAAACTACATTAAAAACCGAACTTGCAGAATACGGCTACGATGATGCGGAAATTGCCAAAGGAAAAGCTCTTTATGACAAAGCCATCGCAGAGTATCAAAAAAACATCAAAGAAACCCAAGAAGAGACCTCTGCCCATCATCATTTTAGTCAAAAATTAGACGAACTCTCCAATACCTTCAGCACAGACCGAAAAAAAGCGAGAATCGTCTTCAAAGACCAAAATGATACCCTCATTAATCTTCGCATTAAAGGTCGCGTCTCACAGTCCATCAGCTCTATTTTAGATGATATGCGTGTTTTTTACAGCACTTTACAGCAAAATCCTACGCTCATCACCCCTCTTAACCGACTAAAAATCAATACCGAGCATATCACGACTCAGCTTGGTAACCTTGCCAATGTAGAAAAGGCCTATACCGAGTACAACAAAGAAAAAGGCGAAAGCCAACAAGCGACGAAGGATAAAAATCAAGCCTTCAGCGAGATTGAAAAATGGGTAAGAGAGTTTTATTCCATTGCTAAAATCGCTTTAGAAGATAAACCTCAGCTTTTAGAAAGCATCAGCAAGTGGATGAAGAGCTGAAACATAACCAAATAATCTCTTATGAAAAAAATCGTAGTTTTAGTATCAGGTGGAGGGACGAACCTCCAAAGAATCATAGACAGCATAGAGAGCGGAGAGATTCCTAACACTGAGATTGCCCTCGTAGTCGCTGATAGAGAGTGCTACGGACTTACCAGAGCGAAACAGCATGGCATTCCTCACCTCATCATCAAGCGAGGGAAAGATTTTTGTGTTAATTTAGAAAAACACCTTCCTGAAAATACAGACCTCATCGTTTTAGCAGGGTTTCTCTCCATCATCACTCCTGATTTTGTACATCAACATAACGGCAAAATCATCAATATTCACCCTTCCCTCCTTCCTAAATTTGGCGGAAAAGGTATGTGGGGAATGAATGTCCATCAAGCGGTGATTGATGCACAAGAAACAGAAAGCGGAGCCACTGTGCATTTCGTAACTGCAGGAATAGATGAAGGCGAAATCATCTTGCAAGGAAAAGTATCCGTAGAAAAAAACGATACCCCCCACTCCCTCGCTGAGAAAGTCCATCAAGTAGAATACGAAATATTCCCCAAAGCCATTGTAAAGGTTTTAAACGGAGGCTAAGTAATCTCAAAAAAGGAAAAATTCCCCTCTCTCAAAAGAGGGGAATAAAAGGTAAATTTATTAAAAATGAAGAAAATAATATTAGCAATACTTTCTGTGTTATGTTTGGTATCTTGTAACCAATCAGAAAAGAAAAATGACCTAACAGAAGAAAACCTAAAAGGTAAGGTAAAATCTATAACAGAAAACACCTATGAAGCAGTAGATAAATTCGGACAAATAGAAAAAGGTGATGTACTAGTAGATAGTAGTGCTGTTTATACTGATGATGGTCATTTTAAAATTTATAATGAAAAAGGAAATAAAATAGAAGAAAATTACTATAACTCCAATGGTAGCCTTATCTACAAAAACACCTATAAATACGATGAAAAAGGGAATAAAATAGAAGAAAATTACTATAACTCCAATGGTAGACTTTACTCCAAAACCACCTATAAATACGATGAAAAAGGGAATATAATAGAAAAAAATAACTATGACTCCAATGATCTTTTCAACAAAACCACCTATAAATACGATGAAAAAGGGAATACAATAGAAATAAATAACTATAACTCCGATGGTAGACTTGACTCCAAATACACCTATAAATATAAATACGATGCACAATTTTTAGAGCAAAACAATTATGAACTCATCTCCACAGGTGGGACATTCAAACATCTGAAAGAGGCAGGGCTAAACCCTATCCCAATAGATGAGGATGCAAGGGTAAAGAATGATTTAGCGAATGTAATGAGTGAATTAGAAGATTTTATCATTCAAAATTATTCCTAAACACCCCGCCGACTAAAAGTCGGTACCCCTCTCTCAAAAGAGGGGAATAAAAGGTAAATTTATTAGAAATGAAGAAAATAATATTAGTAATACTTTCTGTGTTATGTTTGGTATCTTATGGCCAATTAGAAAAAAAATCAGAAAAGAAAAATGACCTAACAGAAGAAAACCTAAAAGGTAAGGTAAAATCTATAAAAGAAACCACCTATGAAGCAGTAGATAAATTCGGACAAATAGAAAAAGGTGATGCGCTTAATAATTATTTTAATATCTATAATGAAAAAGGTAATAAAATAGAAGATAATAGCTATGACTCCGATGGTAATCTTAGCTCCAAAGACACCTATGAATACGATGAAAAAGGGAATAATATAGAAAGAAATTGGTATGACTCCGATGGTAGACTTGGCTACAAACTCATCTATAAATACAATGAAAAAGGTAATAAAATAGAAGAAAATTGGTATAACTCCAATGGTAATCTTAGATCCAAAACCACCTATAAATACGATAAAAAAGGAAATAAAATAGAAGATAATAGCTATGACTCCGATGGTAGTCTTAACTCCAAAACCACCTATAAATACGATAAAAAAGGGAATAAAATAGAAGAAAATATCTATGACTCCAATGGTAAATTTGTCAGAAAAACCACCTATAAATACGATAAAAAAGGGAATATAATAGAAGAAAAGAGCTATTACCCCGATGGTAGCCTTATCTACAAAAACACCTATAAATACGATGAAAAAGGAAATAAAATAGAAGATAATAGCTATGACTCCGATGGTAGACTTCACTCCAAATACACCTATAAATACGATGAAA